>ORJL010855966.1_pt1 | contig 240147 bp, 281 predicted proteins | sample 1779941 | NCBI WGS metagenome assembly ORJL01 (sample SAMEA104232317, study PRJEB22302) | groundwater metagenome | biome: forest; feature: aquifer; material: groundwater | place: USA | collected 2011-08-07 | depth 5.8 m | reverse complement strand
CATGACTCTAGAAGAAGCGAAGACTGTCGTTGAGACTGTCCCTCAGAAGTTGAATGATGGTGCTCGTGCCATGTGAGGTGCACAAATCTCTGAAGACATGCATGCTGTTATCAGGACTATGGTTATCATTACCGGAGTGACTAGTCCACAGATCTTCGGCTCTAAGCGGATGACAGTAAAACGTGATAGAGACAATATGGAAAAGGATTTGGGTATTGACTTCATTTAACCCTTTCTACCACAATATTTAAAAAGCACTCAGAACCTGTGTTTTCTATGACTCTTAAAGAACGCTTAAAGACCTTTATCCAGGAGTGTATCCGTGTCTTTCGCATTACTCGAAAGCCTTCTGGCGAGGAATTTAAGATCATTGTCAAAGTATCAGGCATTGGTATTTTGGTCATAGGGCTTATAGGATTTGCAGTTCATATCTTATGGGAGACTTTAGCTTAACATGGCTATCTACGCATTACGAACAACATCCAACCGTGAAGATCAAGTCATGGATTTTGTAGTGACTAACATCCAAAAAAAGAAACTTCCCATCTTTAGTATTATCAGACCTCATGGATTGAGAGGCTATATTTTCATCGAATCTGACAGCAGACAAGCTTGTGAAGAAGCTTATTTTAAAGTCCCTTATGCTCGAGGACTTCTCGGTGCACCTGTTGATTACAAAGAAATCGAGCATATGCTAGAACAAGTCAAAGTGCAGATGAACATTCAGAAAGGAGACATTGTTGAAATTATCTCTGGACCATTCAAACGTGAACAAGCGCGGGTCACTCGCATTGACCAAGCCAAAGAAGAAGTTGTTGTGGAACTCTTAGAAGCGGCAGTACCTATTCCTATCACTGTTAAACTTGATTCTGTCAAGGTTGTCCGACGTGATGAAGGCGACGACAAGAAAGAAAAAAGGTAAATATCTATGGCTAAGAAAGAAAAAATTGACATGATGGTTGAAGGCGGAGCAGCCAAAGCAGATGCTAGCTTGAGCCAGAAACTCGGTCCCTTGAAAATTAATATTCCTGATGTCCTCAAGAAGGTCAATGAAAAAACTAACGCGTTTAAGGGCATGAAAATTCCTGTCAAACTGCTAGTTGATTCACAAACTAAAGACGTGGAGATTACTGTGGGAACACCGCCAGTCTCTGAATTACTCAAGGGAGAATTAAAACTCGAGAAAGGATCTGGAACACCCAATAAAGAAAAGATTGCTAATATTGCTATCGAACAACTGATTAAAATCGCCAAGATGAAAAGCGACGCCATGTTGGATAGAACGATGAAAGATGCTGTCAAGACGCTTGCAGGCTCTTGCAACTCACTAGGCATTCTCGTAGAGGGAACAGATTCTCATCTCTTTACCAAAGATGTTAATGCAGGCAAATATGATACCATACTCAAACAAGAGACAACTACAGTTGCTCCTGACAAGCTCAAGAAATTACAAACAGATTTAGCACAAGTCCAAGATCGATTAAAGAAAGAAGCTGAAAAGGCAAAGGCTGAAGCTGAGGCTGCTGAGGCAGCAAAGACTGCTGCTGCTCCTGTTGCTGGCGCTCCTGCTGCAACGACTGAAGCTAAACCTGAAGCTGCTAAAGGAGCTGCTCCTGCTGCGGGCGCAAAACCTGAAGCTGCTAAACCTGAAGCAAAAGCTAGCGGTGCGAAACCTGCTGCTCCTGCGAAGAAATAATTTTTCCGGAAATTTTCCGACGCTTTTTAAAATTTTATATCTTCAAAAGGTAGTTTACTTCTCAAAGAGCCCGAGGAGATATATAAAGAGGTAATTATTTTCTTTGTTTATGCAACGCTATCTGATTTCTGAACAATTAAGACATGCTATTGGTCATAGTGAGCACAGTCTTTGTTCCATGTCGAGAAAGCTAAGGTTTAATGTTAAAAATATTTTTTATTGCAATAAAAGCATCAATCAGGAACATTTACAGAAACTATCTACTTTTTTAGAACTACAGAGCTTATCCCTTGAAATTTATCAGCAGGATTATGCAAGAAACTTAGGTATATTAGCACACACTGTAGCTATTAAGCCAGTAAGGAAGAGCAGCATGCTTGCAGAGTTTATAGGAATGATGCTTGGTGATGGTAATATCTATGAAAATGGTGTTCGAATATCTTGCGATAGTCGTTGGCCAGAATATATCTTTTATATTGAAAAATTAATGTATCGTCTTTTTGGTATTCATTTTAAACAATATAAAGGAAAAGCAAATTGTATTCATTTATATGTTTATAACCAATTACTCGTAAATAGATTACTACAATTAGGACTACAACGAGGAGATAAAATCGTTAATAATGTCGGGGTTCCAAGATGGATAAAAGACAATAAAGTTTATGCAGAACATTGTGTTCGCGGTTTAATGGATACTGATGGATGTCTCTACTTCTGCAAACGTGATAGAAAATTTTATTTTAACTTTAAAAACACTTGCAAACAAATTTATTACGATTTCGGTGAAATTACTGATGCTTTAGGATATCATTTTGTTCGGAGTACTAAAATAAGCTATCAGTTATATCGCAAAGCAGATGTAATGCGATTTATTAAAGAAATCCGACCTCTAAAAGCTGTTAGAGCAGGATTATTGTTCTCTGTCTAAAAAATAGTTTTATATACCCACAATTTCTCGCATTTCCTAAGAGGCCGTAGTCCAACCTGGTTTACGATTCGAGCCTTGGGCTTTGGTTTTAAGAACCTTAGAAGAAAGTTCGAGATCCCGGTTCAAATCCGGGCGGCCTCATTTTATTTATAGCAACCTTTAAAAAGACCTCTTGAACACCTTAGTATCACTTCCTTTCCAGAGCAATCTTTTTAAAACTAGAGAGGATGCAACATCTATGGCAACAAAGAAAGTCGGTTCTGCAGGTCGTTTTGGTAGCAGATATGGGAAAACTATTCGAGTGAAGATAGCAGACATCGAAAAGCGACAGCGCGGACGACATCAATGCCCTTACTGCAATAAGCAGCAAGTTCGCCGTGTCAGTTTGGGTGTCTATGAATGCAGAAAATGTGCTGCTAAATTTACAGGGAGAGCTTATACCTTAGCATAACACCATGGCAAACAACGTCACCTACAAATGTTTCTCTTGCGAGAAAATCGTCAAGCAAGAATATGTGAAGAAGAAAATTCGATGTCCTTATTGCGGTTATAAGATTCTCTACAAGCCACGAACGACTACTGTTAAGATTCTTGCGAGGTAAATCATGGCGACCAACCCTGCTGATGAACAGATTGCTCAGTTACAACAACAAGAACAACAGTTACAACAAACAATTTTACAGCGACAGACTATGCAGTCTCAACTCTTAGAAACTGAGAATGCTTTAGACACTTTGATGAAAACAAAAGAACATCCCTTCAAGATGGTTGGCCCTTTATTGGTTGCCATAGACAAGCAAGAACTCACTGAGGAGCTCACCTCAAAAAAAGATACACTCGCTATTCGCTTGAAAAATGTTGAACAACAAGAGGAGCAGTTGCGCAAGAAGTTCCAAGACTTTCAAGAAAAACTTCTGAAACAACTGCAGCAAAAATAAGGAACAGGTGATGACAATGGATATACAAGTGATTATGGAATCATTGGCTATGATTGAAGAGGACAGTAGTGTCCCTAAAAATGTGCGCGCCAAGATAAAAGACGCCATGAGTTTACTCCTTGATGAGAACGGAAAGTCCACCGCTATCAAGATTGACCAAGTCATGCAACAACTCGATGACCTTAATGAGGATCCAAACCTACCCCCTTATACCAGAACACAAATCTGGAATGTGGTAAGCACACTTTCGCAAAAACAATGATGGTGTATAGAAATCTTTATATAGGAAGACTATGGTTGAGTAATAACAGGTGACATGAACAATGGCTATTTTTTCCCGCATTAAGGAGCGTTTAGGATTTGGCGCGCCTGTCAATGACTATGCGGAAGAATACGAGGATGATTTTGTCGAGATTGACACTAAGAAAGACATTGGCAACCGTTCTAAGATTATTGTTCGTTCTTTTGCTTTAACTGAATTCGCAGACGTCAAAGAAGCTTTAGATGCTTTACGAGAAGGCTATACCATTGCTTTAATCAATATCAAGCCTCTACGGGACAAAGATATGATAGAATTAAAACGCGCTATTGACAAGATCAAGAAGACCTGCGACGCTTTAGAAGGGGATATTGCCGGCGTCAGCGAAAACTTCATCGTCGTGACTCCATCATTTGCTCACATCTATAGAAATGTTGAGACTGAAGAAGTCAAGAATTGAATTCTGAGATAACTACTCGCATTGCTTTGACCACCTCCTGAGGAAACTATGGCATCCCAAAACATCAGTAACATTGTCGGCAAAATGCTGCTAAATGAACAAGACTTGGGCGCATTACGCGAAATTCGTCGATTAGGATCGAATGATTTTAGTATGCGTTACTTAGATTCTCTTCTTGCTGACGCCGCTACTTTTCGTCGAACCGTTGTAGAAAATGATCCTGAATTAGCCATACGACTTTTTAACATATTTCACGATCGCGCTATCGGCACCTATTTCGTTGAGCACTATCAAGGAGATAAGAGATATCTCTCTACTGTGGAAGACATTACCAAAAGCTTGCGTGACAGTAAGCAGAAACACAAAGCTAATCTTCCTAACAAACAATAAAGCAAACCTTTTTAAATTTTCTTTCCGAAGAGATTTCTATGGAAAAACTTGACGGCCAACCTTGCCCGATGTGCCTGAAAAAGACATTGACGCTTTCTGAAGAAGCGATAGATATCCCTCCTATCGGAAAATTTTATGTCTTCGGTATGGAATGCTCAGATGTCGAATGTGGCTTCCAAAAATCTGATGTGGAATCTGAGAAACCTAGAGATCCCTGCCGGATTACATTCACTATTGAAAAAGACAAAGATATGACTGTACGTGTGATTAAGTCTGCAGCAGCGAAACTTTCTTTTCCCCAATTACGGCTGAGTGTTGAACCTGGTGTTGATGCTATCGGTTATGTCTCTAACGTAGAAGGAGTATTGCAACGTTTTGAAGAAGTGTTGAAAGCAGAGAAAGACATTGCTGAAGAAGAGGAAGACAAAACTAAGTGCAAGAATTTATTGAAGAAGATCTGGAAGATTAAATGCGGCGATATACCAACAAAAATGGTGATTGAGGATCCTACTGGGAATAGTGTGATTGTTTCTGATAAAGCTGTTGTTGAGAAATTGAAAGTCAAAGCCAGTAAAGAATGAGAGATTATAGGGCTATAGGAATATCCCATTTTTTCGCATGGAGCCTGATATTACCCTCAACATCGATTTCAAAGCAATGATGATGTCCTGTATCTTGTACTCTTCGTGGTTTCTTAGCCATACCAATGGCCCTTACTGTTGCTTTAGAGAATAATCCCATAAATGATAACCATGGTTTTCCGTCAATGTTTTTTATTGGCACTATGATTGTTTCATGCACTTTCTTTCACAATTCCCTTTTTTGCTAGCCGTGGCATTATTCTATTTGCCTGCTCTATCGGTAAATGTAAGTAGACATAAAAGTCCAATTCTGAGATCTCTCGAATGCCTTTCTTTTTTCTTTCTTCTATAAACTCTTTCATGAGTATCTCTGCTTCCTCATCGGAGACTTCTTGTATCTGGTAGGTATGTGTTATTGTACGCATCATTTTATTATAAGAATATCTACTTCTTTATATGTTTTGTGGCAAGAAATCCGGAAAGTTTCCGAGAAAGATGATTAAGAACAAAACTTCTCAATGCTTCTTGAGATCTCTTTTTGCATATCTTTGTTTGTATTAAATATTAGATATATCTTTTCTTTCCCAAATATAATATCTATAACAAAATTCTGGTTACCTTTAAAGTAATAAAATTTGTCTATGTATTTTTTAATATTCTCTTCTTTCGAAAGAATCGGTTCTGCCCATTCATCAACAGGTCTTCCAAAAGCATAGACCTCATGTTGCTCGCAATCATATCCTATATCTTGCAGCAATTGTCTGAATCCTTCAAAAAACTTCTGCTTTTTTTCCAGAATATAATAAATGTGATTTTCACTTTTTCCACTACCATATATTTTAATTTTTTCCATAAATCTATAAGAATCCACGATTTAATAAATCTTCCCACGTACTATCTCCAATGACCACGGCGAATTCTCTCGCTGTTAATAACGGTTTCTCAAATTTAGCAACGTCTTCAATGGCAATCCTAGGACACGCTAATTCAACGAAGACATCAACATTATAGAGGTTGACTAATTTGTCATTGGTGATTTCGTTCATAGTGATGACTACGTATTTCTTTCCTGCTTTCTTTAGTCGCTCCATCGCGTATTCCACTGAACCAAACTGCTGACCTTCTTTGACACCGACAATGATGCCGAAGGTTTTTGCCTCTTTTGCCTTTTCTATAGCCGCGAAGCGTTGCTTGATGATTTTATTTCGTAAACTGTCTAAATTAGCGATTTCTTCATTGTAGGGATCGAGGAGAATAATCGGCTTTGACACTGCTAATGCCGCGCCTAACGCATGGAATTTATTTCCTAAGATCAAGAATGCTTCAATATTTTTACTGACTACTTTTAACGCGTTATATTCGCAACCCAAGACTTGACCATCATAGAATGCGTGCCCTTTTTTTAGAGGGATGATGACTTTCTTTCCAGCTTTCTCCAAGACTTCTTGTACTTTTGGTAACTGATGGAGATGTTGTACTGAGGCAATGAGACCAATGTTAGTATAAGCTTTTAATTCTGGTAGTGTCTTCTTCAACAAATTATCGATGTTTTTTCTGTAATGTGCTTCCACGTAGAGGACTGGGAATGACGGTTCGTAAAATGGAGCATGACCATAGATGACTATTAAGTCTGCTTGGATGATTTTTGCTTCACTAATAGCAATATCACAGGCACCCCAGAGAGGTTCACCAGAGACTATGACTTGAACTTTTGCTTTGTCTTGGATTAGTTCTGCTAAACGGACTGCTTCTTTCTTGAGACCTTCAGGTACTTGCAACAAGACTCGTTTTGGTTTTCGCTGTTTTAACTCCTTGAGGAGTCGTTCTTCTTCAAAGTCGTACATACTCTCTAAAGGGCAAAAGAACCCTAGATAAAGGTTTTGACTAACTTTTCTTTTCTTCTTCTAGAGGTGTATATCTCAAGAAAGGATATCCTATTAATCCCCACCTAGGATGTTGAAATCGAAAGATGATATATCTTGGCTCTATGTCTACTTCGCCCTTACTACTTTCAGCTTCTGGCTTTATTTTTTTCAGAGCCTCTTCTAATGTCATTATTTCCAAATTCAGACCATTGGCTAGCGCCTCTATATTTCTTGGCAGAGGTGGAGAAACAGCATCTCCCTTAACTATAAGAGGATCATGGAGTCCTACTAAGACTTTAAGATTCATGGTAGTTGCTCCCACCCATTACTTTATTTTGTCTCTTTCTTGCACTGGAGCGTAAAAGTCAATACGCAGAGTATTTGGTTGAGTTTTGCGCATTGTTGCAAGATGTTCATCAGATCCACCAAAAATATGATACCAGCGAGCTTTAGAGAAATCCTCACAATATCTAGATCCCAAATACATACAATGAGATAAACCAACTCCATATGCTGTGCCAAGGAGTTCTTTATCTTTTACTTCATCAGCAGTTATGCTTTCAAGACTTATCCCAGTAGATCTAGCTCCTACCACATTAGAGAATTGCTGAACAGCAATGCGTTTGAATTTTTTCATTGTTGTCGCTCCTTTCGATCATCACTTAGTTTCGTTATTTTTCCTGTAGATGATACATAATAGGCATCTCCAAAGCGAATTGTTGCCCCATCAGCTATCCTTAATTCTCGCTGTAGGTTTGGCCTATGAGAAACCATTATTTCCAAATCTGAAGACCTTCTAGATGCAATCTCAGAGAAAGAATCTGTCTGATCCTGAGACAATTCCCAATCTCCAATTATATTACCTTTTTGTCCTAACAACCTTGCAAGAATCAAGGCAGTATTATAGGTTCTTTTCAGTGGATCATCATCAGAATGAGTACTACAACTAAACCCTATACTCTTGCCTTTTATTAGAGGTCTTATTTTTTCTGCAAGTCTCTTTAATCGACCCATAACTGGTAGTTGATGTACTTCATGTGCAGGATCAAGTACTGATTCAATTTCAATATCGTGTACTCCTCCTTGGTACGAAGTTCCCGGGTCTTCATGTCTCATGAAAATATATTCTTGTGTCATTGTAGTTTTTCCTTGTAGTTTTTTCATCTCTCGTTATTCTTCCAAGCGTTTGCTACCTATAAATAAAATTGTGATTAAATTATTCTTATAGGAATATTTATAAACAGGTAAAATACAGCTTCATCATGGTCTTTGACATCACCCATCTCAAGAAAATAAGGAAACAGTTAGGCTTGACTCAGCACGCCTTTGCCAAGCAAGCAGGTATCAGCCAGTCTATGGTGGCTAAAATAGAGTCTGGTAGATTAGATCCGACTTACTCCTATGTCAAGAAAATAGAGCATCTTCTCAATATTTTAACACATCATGAAGAACAAGAAGCCAAAGACATCATGCATCACAAAGTTATTACGATCATGAAAGATCAAACCATACGAAGCGTTCTTGGCTTATTTTCCCAGCACACTATTTCCCAGATGCCTGTTTTAGATAAAGGTATAGTTGTTGGGTTATTGACAGAAACGGCTTTAGTTCGGGATGATCTAGACCATTTACAAGACAAACACGTCAGTGACATTATGACAGAAAGTCCACCATTGATAACACAACACACTAAGATTTCTGTGCTTCGGTCATTGCTTACTTTTTATTCTTTGGTTTTAGTGCAAGAGAAAGGGAAGATTATAGGCTGCATCACCAAAGCAGATTTGTTACGACACATCAAATAATATTCTTATAGGAATATTTCTTTCACGCATGATTATAAAGAGTTTTACATTTTTCTTTTTTGGTGAACTGCAATGAACAACTACCTTTTAACCTCTGAATCTGTGACAGAAGGCCATCCTGATAAAATTTGTGACCAGATTAGCGATGCCATTCTTGATGCCTATTTACAACAAGATCCAGACTCAAGAGTTGCTGTAGAGACTATGGTTACAACAGGAAGCGTGCATGTTGCTGGAGAAGTGACTAGTAAAGGATATTGTGATGTACAGACTCTAGTGAGGACAGTCTTACGAGACATTGGCTATACTCAACCAGAATTTGGGATTGATGCTGAAGATGCTGGCGTGTGGGTCTCTCTTCATAAACAAAGCCCCGATATTGCTCGTGGCGTGAATAGCACAGAAGAACAAGAACAAGGTGCTGGAGATCAAGGGATGATGTATGGGTTTGCCTGCACTGAAACTCCTGCATTGATGCCCCTACCTATTATGCTGGCACATCAACTTACTCAACGATTGGCTGAAGTAAGAAAATTAGGGTTAATCAAAGGACTAGGGCCAGATGGAAAATCGCAGGTAACAATAGAATATGCAGATCATAAACCAATTAGAATTGCCGCAATTGTTCTTGCACAACAACATTTAGCACATATTGATGAGCAAAAGTTAAGAACATTATTGTATGAACAAGTCATACTGCCTGTTTGCGGATCTTTTTTGGATGAACAAACTAAAATTCATATTAATGCCACAGGGAGATTTGTTATTGGAGGACCAGAAGGTGATACTGGTGTTACTGGAAGAAAAATTATTGTCGATACGTATGGAGGCATAGGAAGGCATGGTGGTGGAGCCTTTTCTGGGAAGGATCCTAGCAAGGTAGATAGAAGCGGAGCATATATAGCGAGATATATAGCAAAAAATATTGTTGCTGCAGGGCTAGCAGAACGATGCGAAGTGCAAATTAGCTATGCTATCGGTGTTGCACAACCTGTTTCTATTCATGTTGATTGTTTTGGAACGAATACTCTTCCTGAAGAAGCTATCTCTTTGTTAGTGCGAAAACATTTTGACCTCACACCGAAAGGCATTATTGAACATTTGCAACTCAAGAGACCTATTTATAGAAAAACAGCCGCATATGGGCACTTTGGAAGACAAGAACCTACATTTACTTGGGAGAATATTGATAAAGCAGAAATATTAAGGAAAGAAGCTAACTCAGTTACCTTAGTAGCAAAAGGGTTATAAATCTTAGCGTTAGCAGTCTTCTGATGAAAGGCAGTGAAAAGACCGAGAAGATTATGAACATCGCTACCAAGCGAGGCTTCTTCTTCCCGACGGCTGAAATTTATGGTGCTAAAGCTGGATTCTGGACTTATGGCCATCTCGGTACACTCATGAAACAGCAGTGGCAAAACCTATGGCGCTGTTATTTTCTTGGATTAAGTGATGATTACTGGGAGATTGAAGGCAGCTACATCTTACCAGAGAAAGTCTTTCAAAGCTCTGGACATTTGGCTAATTTCAAGGATCCTTTAATTGAATGCAAAAAATGTCACACTCGTTTTCGTGCAGATGACTTTGTTGAGGAACAATTGAACATCAAGACATATGGGTTAGACACTGCAGCTCTTGACAAATTAATCAAGGATAATAACCTTGCCTGTATCAATTGCAAAGCAAAAGACTTTGATCAAGTGAAATGGTTTAACATGATGTTCCAAATGTCCTTAGGAGCAACAAAAACTGAGCCTGTGTACTTATCTCCTGAGACTGCACAAAATCCTTTTTTATCGTTTAAACGAGAGTTTATGGCTTTACGCGAAAGAATTCCTTTTGGATTAGCCATGATTGGAAAAGCTTTCAGAAATGAGATTAGTCCTAGACAAGGATTCTTCAGAATGCGAGAGTTTACACAAGCAGAATTACAAATATTTTTTGATCCAGCTACGATTAATGAAAGTGATGACTGGAAAAGTGTTGAAAAATATAAACTACTCCTAGCTTTTGCTGAAAAAGGCAAAACTGGCGCTATGAAAGAAATGACTTGTGATGAAGCAAACAAGAAATATGAACTTCCAAAATTTTATGTCTATCATTTAGCAAAGATTCAACAGTTCTATCTGGAAAAACTCAAAGTACCTAAGAGCAAATTCCGTTTCAGAGAATTAGGGGTAGATGAACGTGCGTTCTACAACAAGATTCATTTCGACATTGAACTAGATTTAGAGACATTGGGAGGGTGGAAAGAGGCTGCTGGTTGCCACATGCGTGGAGCACATGACCTTGAAGGGCATCAGAAAGGCTCAGGGGAGAAACTAGAAGTTAGTGTCCAAAAGAATGGAAAAGTTGAAAAAATACTTCCTTGGGTTTTGGAACTATCATTTGGTATTGATAGAAATATCTGGGCGTTATTAGATGTCAATTTTAAGGTTGAAAAAGAACGTGAATTATTTAGTTTACCTGCTCTAGTTACTCCTCTACAAATAGCTGTCTTTCCTTTGGTGAATAAAGACAAATTACCTGAATTTGCTCAAAAAGTTTATGAAGATCTTCGAAAAGCTAAGTTTTCCGTATACTTTGATGATGGCGGAAGTGTTGGTCGCCGTTATAGACGTTTTGATGAAGTTGGTGGAAACATTGCCATCACGATTGATTATGATAGTTTGAAACAAAATGATGTAACACTGCGTGATCGTGATACAATGAAGCAAGTACGTGTAAAAATAAAAGAGCTTCCTAAAGTTTTAATTAGTATTATAAATGGAGAACCATTCTCTACCTTCGAGAAAACTCCTAATTGAGATGTCTGTTTTTTAATTCAGATGGCCATTTACCGTGAAGAATTTTAGGCTTTGCTCTTTTGTATACCCAATCTCTTACAGTCGACCAAGGTATTTTCAATTTTCTTCCTATTGTTGCTATTTTATTTCCTTTTGAATAGGCGATTGTTGCTTTATAGAAATTTGTGAAGTTTATTATTTCTTTTTTTGAGTATGAAAAGTAATCTCTTGCTTTCTTTTTGTTTAAATGTATCACTCCTTTTATTTTTGTTATAGGCATTCTTTTTAGAACATTTAATAGGGAGGTCATACTTAGATTAAATTTTTTACTTATGAGCATTTTGTTAATTTCTTGAAAATTCGATTTTTTCTTTCTTTGCAAGAATTTATAGACTAGATAATGGATTTCCTTTGACTGTGAAAATTCTGGCATTGAACGTTTATATTTATATTTAGTTGCATTTTTAATAGACTCTTCTTGTATTTTTGTTAATTTTATTAAGCTATATTCTTTTTGTAATCTCTTATAATGATCATATAGAACCTTTATATTCTTTCGTTCTTTTGAACGTATAATCTGCACTATATAAGCAGTTTTCCATTTTCTTTTTATCCTTGGTTTCTTTATAATTTTATATTTAATTTTTAAATCTCTCAAAATTATTTCAATAATTCTAATTAAACCTTTAGATGTATTCGATATAGTTAAATTTATATTTCTTGGATTAAGACTTATTTTACTTTTATCTCCTTCATCGACTAGATAACGCACTACAATTGCCGTTTTTGTCTGATCGTTTAATTTCTTTATTTCATTCTTAAATTTATTCGTTAATTTAAATTTAGGAACTTTATGCGATTTATTATTGAATGAGTTAATATCATGTTCACTTTTGAATATTGTATCGATTATTGGCGGTATATGAATGCTTCCATCAAAGATATTGTAGTGAAAATTACCAAATTTGTGTTTAATTAAATAAATATAGTTTTTCATGATCTCTTTACTGTATGATGTATATGCTGGTAGGCATAGTTTTTTATTCTTTTGTGAACTCCATTGATCGCTACTTCCATCACAGAATAAAGAAAACAGAATATTCCAATAAAATGGATCTTTAATTATTGGAAACTTTGGTCTCACGATTGGGGTAGAACGTTGTCCTCTTTTAATTTCATTTATAGAACTATAGACCACACCTTCTTTTATTCTTAACTTGTTTAACATCTGAAGAAGTAAATATAATGGAAATGCACCATTTTTTATTTTATAAAAATAAAAAGATCTAATCTTTAATTTTAATTCTTTTGGAGTAAATTTCGAGAACAATTTTCTTTGTGATCTCTTCATTAGTCTTACATAGATATTTTCTTTTTTTAGATCTTTGAGACAGATTCTATTCATTTAGTTATGCGTTATATTTTATTTATAAACTTCTTGAGGGTCTTTGAGAAGTAAACTACTCTTTCAAAATATATTTAGAAGTTTTTCAAGATTCTCGGAAGCTTTTCGCATTCAATTCCTTCTCAAATGAAGCTCTTCCTCGTTGATATGCAATATCAAAAACTATATGAGCTAAAATAAGACCTATTAAGCCATACACTAACATTATTGCACTGTGCATCATTATAACATACACAATAAACAGCAGAGCAAATAAAAGAAATAACCAATCAACTTTGGTTATCCATTGCCCTTTCTTCATGAGCATAGATAAAATAAGGTTCTTAATTAACCTTTCCTCTATTTTTCCGGAAATCTTCCGAGCAACAGCTTAATAAATGATCTTTTGGTCGCACTATTGTGGGCCGGTAGTTCAGCCCGGTAGAACGCATCCATGGCATGGATGAGGCCGTGGGTTCGAATCCCGCCCGGTCCACTTTATTATTTCTTAATGACAATAATACTCCAAAAGATTTTTATAGTTCTTTTTTGCTCCTCACCAGATGGTTGCACAAGAACTTGATATTCTCACAGAACTTCAAAATTTTACTTACCGTACGCTCCCAGTTCGTTTAGAAACATTATTTCCAGACCTCCAAGGACAATTACGTGAAACACCTCAACGCTTTGCACAGTTACGGGGACCAACAGCACATGAAACTATTTTTCTGGCAGCCAGCCATCTTGCAAAGAGTGGTTATGCAGAAATCTTGAATGAATATGGCTTTTGGGATGAATTGTATCAAGCATTTACTGGTCATTGTCATCAATCTACACCAGCACTAGGTCTTGTACTAAAGGCTCTTGGTTTTCAAAACGTCACTTATTTAGAAGGTTATCGCATTCGTGAACATTTTCCACAAACAGGAACGATTGAACAAGTACCACCTTCAGAAGAACCTGATCCTGCAAAACGTGATGAATTTAAGGCTCTTGGAAGAATTCCTTATTGCTGTCTAGAAGTAAAGATTGCTGGCAAGCCATTCTATCTTTCCGCAAAACATCTTCGTTCAGTTGGCGATGAAGTTGAAGCATTATTGACACCTGTCTGCTATCGTGATTTTGTTGGTGTTCTCTATCACCAGGACGATTCTACAAAAAGTGGTATTTATTTGCAACGTGTTTTTCCACCAAGAAATCCAGATGGACAATTTTCCCACCAAGTCGTCTGGAGAAAACAAACAGCAAAAGATCCCCAACCAGAATTGTTTGCAACGTTTTTACGCATGCCTTTACATTAAAATTGCGTCAAAGAAGATTGTACTATTTTTAACCGCTCTTTCATATGCTCAAAGACTGGCGTCAAGATGTATCCTTCTTTCATACTCCCTAATATTGCACATTTTTCTGGCTGCGACCAAGCATAATAGGAGATGTACGCACAAAAGATCGCGTCTAGCTTATCTTCATATTTTTTAAGCGCTTTCCCTTTATAAATATTTTACAAAGCTTTAAAAATACTATAATCTCTCTTGTTGTATGATAGAGTTAGAAAGACAGGGAGATTGGATGCAGACATTTACAGGAAAGAAGTTTTGGCCCTTAGACCCAAGACCTGAAGATGTAAGTATTGAAGATATATCACATGCATTATCATTGCTGTGCAGATTTAATGGGCATTGTAATGAATTTTATTCTGTTGCTCAGCATTCTGTTTTAGTCTCAAAGATCGTTACTCCTGAAAATACTCTTGCTGCTTTATTTCACGATGCTTCGGAAGCTTATCTTGGAGATATAATAAGACCTATAAAGAAATTTTTACCTTTTGCTGTTAAAGAAATAGAAAGAAGATTGGAAGAAGTTATTTTTCAACATTTTTCTATACAAAAATACGATAAACAGGAAATTTCTCGTGCCGATAATATTGTTTTATTTACGGAGATGCGCGATTTAATGGGTAAACCACCTTCGACATGGAATGAAGCTGAACACTATTCTTCTTTATTATCAAAACAAAGGATACTTCCACTAGGTCCTAAAGAAAGTAAATTACTATTTCTTGGAAGATATGAGGAATTGGTGCATTAGTTACTAACAATATTTTCAAAGATCCACGCCGATGAAAAACATACTATTCTATTTTTATACAACTTTTTAATGGTTTCTAAAGGTATTTTTCTAATCTCTAGTTCTTATCACGGAAAAGAATATTTATACTTGAAGATAACTTTGTTCTATGCCTCAATTTTATCAAGCTTCTTATACTATTAACGGTGGATGCACTGGACTTGGAGGCAATTATCCTGATGAAGATGCCTCAACACACCCCTTTCAAGTCCCAACTGATGAAGAAGCATTGCAGATAGCCTCTTCCTATGCTCATTTTTTAGCTATGGAGCGTCTCTTAAACCCTATGACTGGTAAAACTGTTGTTACTTTGGTTTCTCTTACACGTCCAGATGGCACAGTAGTTAACCAAGTCGACCAGGTTCGTAGTGCAAGTCGAATAAAAAATATGCCTGAAGATCAGTTGGAAGCAATGATTAGACAACAGCTACCTGAAGGTAGACTTGTCACAGAAGTTACTTTTGCAGATCATCTTATGTATGATTTATTTAAACCAGATTATATTAGATTAGGATTTCTAAAAGCAGAAGTAGCCTAAACTATTTAAACTCTTAATTCTCAGTTTTTCTTATGCAAATCGCAGACTGTCTCTTCTGTAAGATTGTGCAAGGAGAAATTCCTAGCTTCAAAATTTATGAAGATGCACAAACGTTGGCTATTTTAGATGTTGCTCCAGTCAACAAAGGACATGCGCTCGTTATTCCAAAGCAACATTATGTGAGCATTCTTGATACACCTGAAGACATCTTGATTCCGACTATTAGAACTATCAAAAAAGTAGCTGTTGCCTTAACAAAGTATTCTGAAGGTGTGAACATTACTGAGAATGTCAATAAGGCAGGTGGACAAATAATCAATCATCTACACTTCCACGTTATTCCTCGATACTTACGAGATGGACTACAGTTGTGGAAGTCACAGGGTGGCTATGCTAAAGATGAAGCTATTGAAGTTCTAGCGGCCATTCGGAAATTGATGAAAGAATAAGATACTTTTATAAATCACTTCTTAAGCATTTTTTCTATGAGTACTTTAATCCATGTTGTTCATCCCTACACCTATAAACTTGTTGGAGATACCTTAAACTTAGGTCCCATTCCTCAATTTAGCAGACGTGATAGATTAATTGGAAACTTTTTACGGGAAGCGCTTGAGTCTCGAGTGCGCATTTTACATCATGGTGATCAACCTTTTGATACTATTAGAGGCATATTGCTTAAGATCGCATTTCGATTAGATCCTAATTATGTTTCTCTTCTCGATTCACATATTGCATTTGTTGTAACTACTCATTATGGAACTCCTCTACCTGATGAAAAACCGGCAGAACTTACTGTAGCACAATGGAAAGATCTTTGCGCACTTTATACTAGCCATTCTGATTTACAAAATAAAATAGGAAAACCTTCTATAAGCTTATTTTTTGGAGGATTAGTGGAAGCTTGTTTAGCAAACACTTTAGGCTATCATCTTGAACATTTCCATACAAAAGATGCTCGTCTTTGTTATGTTCCTGAATTTTGCGTTTCTTTTTCTAATGAACAGCGAAAACATTGGGAAAAACAATTTGCAGATGTAGGTATAGAAAGTCTTTCTTCACAAGATGCTTTTGACCTTGTACATGCAGCTTAACACTAAACCCAAATCTTTTAAAACCAGAGAAAAAACGTCTTTCTCAAGCCTCCGTAGCTCAGCCTGGTAGAGCACCGCTTTCATAAGGCGGGTGTCGAGTGTTCAAATCACTCCGGAGGCACTATATCTTATGCTTATCGTGCAACGACAATAGATGTTCTATGTGCTTCTTTTTCAACTGTCTCAATTGTTTTTTCGTCGTAGCTTTTTGTCGTAATAAATCCGCTATATGCTGACCGCCTAACAAATGTGGGATAATAACATAGTCTGCACCTTTTTGATATAGTGTAAGCGCTTCAGGAACACTTTTTGCAGTAGCATACACAATAATATTTTTATTTCCTCTTCTAAACATTTCTGTGACGAGAAGATTATCTTCAAATAGATGGATTGTGGAGATGACTGTCTTTGGCTTGTATTTTTTAAGCTCATGGAGAATCTCATCATCGCTGACATCACCATAGAGACAAGGAATATTTCTCTCCATTAAATTATGAACAACTTCTGGATTATAATCAACGACTAAACATTTTATTTTTTGCTGCTGCAATTGTTTCAAGACATGATATCCTATCCTGTGATAGCCTAAAAGGATGAGATTATAGTGTTTTCCTGGGGCATGATATATTAGTTTTCGCTCATGAACGTGCTTTCTCTCGCACCATCTCAGCAATGGGACGCAGATATTGTATATTTTGTCTCCATAAGTAATCATATAGGTTGAACCTGCAATCGTGATAATACCTACAATAGTTGTCAATCCGAGCACTTCTGCAGTAATATGCCCTAATTTCACGCCTAAAGCAATCATGATGAGAGAGAATTCGCTGATTTGTGCAACAACTAAACCGGTCAAGAAGCTTGTTCTCGAGCGATAACCAAGCAACCCCATCAAGACTAACACTACCAGAGGATTTCCAATGAGAATAAATACTGAAAGCATAACTGCCGGCCAGATCAACGATGTAACACTAGTGAAAGTTAGTTGTGTTCCTAAAATCACGAAGAAGATGATAATAAAAAAATCTCTTAACGGTTTGACTTTGCTGGCAATGTCCATGTTAAACGGAAGACTGGCTAAAGTAACGCCTGCTAAGAACGAACCAATTTCAATAGAGAGACCAAATTGCTCTGCAATTAAAGACATAAAAAAACACCAGGCAATAGCAATCAAGTAGAGTAATTCTTGTGAGCGTGCAATAGTGTCAAAATATTTCTTGAATGTCCTATGAGCATAATAGGCTAAGGCAAACAATAGTATCCCTTTCACGATTAGTGGAAGAAATGCTTGTGCTGTAACATTTCCTGTGTCAAAGGCTACAATAAGAATTAACAAGACAATGGCGATGAAGTCCTGGACTAAGAGAATACCTACAGCAATTTTCCCATAGAGTGCATCTAAATCATTTTTATCAGTCAATAATTTTACAACAATAATCGTGCTACTGAATGTCAAAGCAACTGCTAAATACAGAGAAGCTATAGGATCAAAACCAAGCCAACGAACTAATGGATATCCAAGAGCTGCTGTAAAAATAACCTGACCAAGACCAGCAATGATGGATGTTTTTCCCACTTCTTTCAAAATACGGACATCCATATTGAGACCAACAATAAACAACAAGAGAGCAATGCCCACTTTTGCTAATGATTGATAGGCTTCTGCAGACAATAACCCTTGCGAGAATTGCGCAATAAACAGACCTGTTATAATGTAGGCAAGAATCAATGGTTGCTTGATAGCACGACACATCAACCCTAAGATTGATGCGATGATTAAGATGAGCCCTAATTCAGCAAAAATACTAACCAAGTTTGCACCTCTTCTTAATATTTTCTAGCACCATATTCTTTATATAGCTTATGCTAACTCATTTTTTCTACCTTATTGGGTATAAGCTACTACAGGAGATGAGATTATGGAATTAGAACATGTACCACAAGGTTTACGCCACAAAGTTACTAGTGCTTTGGAAGCTGCACTTTTAGGCTGTGCTTTTGGCATGGGTTTTTCTGCCCAGCGAGTTACCTATGCGCCTCATCTTCAACGACAATTATCTCTTGGTCGTGTTTCTGCAGAGAAGATCGTACCTTATTCTGAGCGGTTAGAAGAATATAATCAACGACGTCTTCAATCCTCAGCATAATTTTATTTTTTCTTTAAGAACAATTCAATAGTACTAACACGAACTAATCTGCCTTCGTCATTCGTGAATTCTTCAGAATTAATCTTGATATCGCGCAGATGTACTTGATTTTCGAGAAATCGTTTCATGGCAACTTCTGCAATGTCTACAGCTTTTGAAATAAACTTGCCACGCGCCTTGACAGCAACTTCAGGAGCATTATGAGCAGTGAATTGCATGACTATGCCTGTGACATAATTCATCAAGGGCTTGCTTCCTACAAAAATAATATTATCATCTTTGCGCTGGGTCGTAATTTGTGCCTTTTGGTCTAAATCTGTCACCATAGTCTACTTCGATATACCCCTACCCATAGGCGTTAACGGATATAAGCTTTATCGTTGTCTAGAAGTAGGTTTGCCGTATCTTGGCATTCTAGCAGGAGTATACATCACTTTTGGTTTAGGTTTGGCACTTTCCTGCTGCTGTTTCGCTAGGCGGGCCAGATATCCTGCAATGATATTGCGCATCTTTTTGTTTGGGTTTTCTAAGTAATTTGTCACGACTGCCTTATTCTCATCAAAGTTGGTTTTGACCTCGCTTTGGTATCTAGCGAAGAGCTTTCTGGCAGTGCGCTTGATTAATTGTGTCTTAATTCGACCCATAGTGAAGAGGGTTTGTCCATGAGGGTTTTTAAAGCTTTCTTTACTGTTTTTACTATTTCTTATCTGTTAAGTTATTTAACATCTATTGATTAATTTACTTATTTTGTTATTATCCCTTTGTTTTCTCTGTTTTTTGCCTTTTTCTGTTCTTTTTTCTTAATACTAACCTTTATATACTTCTTTTGTTAAATAACTTTCATGGGACATAGCAGTCATTACTTAGATCGTGTTCTCTTTACCTATACTTTGTCTCATTTGACCAATTCAGAAAAAATCAGGTTCTATTACGCACTGAAAGGAAGGGATGGCAAGTCTGGCATTGTCAAAGAGTACCATATAGAACAATTAGGAAAGACTGTGCTGCTGGTTCCCAGTCCATTTGACAGTGATGTCGAATCGTTTTTAAAGCTCTGGAAATGCAACATGAAGAAAAAAAAGGTGATGATCGAACCGTGATGACGAAAAGAGAGATGACGTTCGTAGTTTTGATACTATTGCTAGCTTTAGGAGTAGTACAAGCCTTTGAATTCAACGTTCTTACCCAAAGTGATTTCAACTTAGGCAGTTATATCAACACCGAATATAATCTTACTGGATCTTTCCTCCAATTAAGTTTTGGCAATACGACTGGCAACTATACTAGTACAGTGATTGATGGAGAGGATTTAAGCCAATGGCAGAACCTCATTTTAACTACGAACCTAGTTACTCAACCACTCTTGCTTTCCGTTGATCTCCAGGATGATGTCTGGACTTCTCGCAATGGAGTAGATTGGACATTTTTAACTAATGACTATAATGCCGGCGATGGCGGTAATGACGCTCAATATACTTTTGCTGATTTCCAAGACTATCTTTACTCAATAGAATCTGATGATGATGTCTGGAGATCTCTAGATCGAGGAAGAACCTGGGCGAAGATTAATGATGATTATAATGGAGAAGTCCAACATGTCGTACGCGCCGCTGCTGATTTAAACAATAATTTGTACATCATTGAAGGTGATGAAGATGTCTGGAAGTCCACCAATGGAGGAGGTAACTGGACGAAGATTAACGGCACTGATTTCAATGGGGGTAACGGCAATGTCTTTGGGTTAGTCGTGAATAGTTCGAATGTCCTTCTCGCTGTAGATAACAGTCAAGATGTCTGGGCAACCAATGATGGTATTATTTGGACGCTCACTGCAGATAACTATAATGCTGCTGAAGCAAACAACCCCAATTATATGTTCATCGATAATCAAGATCTTCTCTACATCGTTGAAGATGATGATGACATCTGGCAATCCAACAATAGCGGGCTCAATTGGAGCAAAATTAGCGATGATTATAATGGAGAAACACAACGCGCTGTACGAGTTACCGTAGACTCTACTAATAACTTTTACCTTATCGAAGGTGATGAAGATGTCTGGAAGTCCACCAATGGAGGAGGTAACTGGACGAAGATTAACGGCACTGATTTCAATGGGGGCAACGGCAATGTTGCTGGCTTATCAGCATTAAACTCCACGACCAACGTCACTCTCTCTGTTCGCTCTTGCGCTTTGAATGATTGCAGCGATGGTACTTTTGTTGATACTGGATATAGTTTGAATATCGCTACTAACAGATATTTCCAATTTTTATTGACCTTGACGGCTGATAAAGGAGATATCACTCCTCAAGTATTCAATGTCTCTGTACAGTACGCAGATGTCGGTGTGCCCAATACAACAAATATTAGCCCTGCTACTGGAAATTTCATGCTATCAGACATTATAGATATCAATGTAACGGTCAGCGATGGGAAGCACATAGACACTGTACTCATCAATCTCACTTTGCCTGACGCTACGTCAACTTTGCTTACTCTGTCAAATACTAGTCTGTACTTTTACAATATTTCCTATGCTCCTTCCTTGATTGGTAATTATAGTTTTACTGTTCTTGCCAATGATACGAGCAATAATCTCAATAACACTGAATCAGGGTCTTTTGTATTACAAAACACTCCAGACACTACTGCTCCAACAATCACCATTGACACTTGTACTCCAAATCCTAGTACTATTGGAGAAGACGTTACTTGTGATGCAACCATTACTGATAATCAACAAATTGCTACTGTTCAGATCAATCTCACATTGCCAGACAACACGGTTGCTCAACCATTAGTTGTCAATATCAGTACTCTTTATTCTTTCACCTATAATGCTTCACAAGTGGGTAATATAAGTGTTTTATGGACTGCGACTGATACTAGTAATAATACAGCACAAGATACTAACCAGCAGTACACTATTGTAGCTGCAAACCAAAGTTCTGGTAGCAATAGCGGATCAAATGGCAATAGCGGTTCTTCAGGAAATGGCGGTGATCAAGGGCCTGGTGCATTGAGAAATGCTCCTCCTGGAACTCCAGTCATAGGAAATTCTCCACAACCACGACAGCAACAACCTAGTCGACCACCACAAGGAGAAACCATAACACAACAACCAAGAACGACTGACTCCAATGCACTTACTGGTGCTGCTGTTGGCGCACAAGATGAGGGTATGAACTTCAAAAAAATAAGCATTCTCTTCTTAAGTCTAGCACTGCTCTTCTTTGTCATCAGTTATTTCCTTCGTCAACGACGAAGAGCAACGAAGCATTTATATATAAATAAACGACCTCGAAAGATTATGGTAAAAGACGTGCAGCTCCTCGACAAATTGCAGGGCTACGTCAGCGCCGAGGTTCTAGACAAGCTTAAGAAAGGCGATCATTTACATCAAAAACGCGTTGATCCGAAGGATAAAGAATTTGCTCATCAGTTCCCTGAGACTGCCAAAGAACTGCAAGAGAAGAACATTCAAATCCATCCCAAGAAATTCAATTATGAACGTTTAGAACAGGCCAAGCGCAATATCCACAAAGAAAGTAAGTCTATCTCTGCTTCAGATATGAAGAAGATCTTCCCTGAAACGTTAGGCAAACTAGCAAAGCTTCAGGAAGAACGCTTTGTCCTTACTCCACGATCCAAAGAACTAGCACATAAGAGTAGTGAAGAAGACTTTAGCAAGCATTTCGTGATTAAACCAATTGAAAAACCTGTTCCTGTAGAACCAAAACAGAGCCCGCAGACTAGTCGAAAGATTAATAAGACTTCAAAAGATCAGGTATTGAAGGGATTACAAGAGGTGTATAAGATTGAGTAAGGAAAGCAAGATTATTGGTGTTATTTCCATTAAAGGCGGCGTAGGAAAAACGTCGGTTACTGCAAATATAGGCGCTGCTCTTGCCCGAGAATTTGGAAAAAATGTGGTTATTGTTGACGCTAATTTCTCTGCCCCTAATTTAGGATTACACTTTGGATTGACACAACCAACAGTCACGTTACATGATGTGTTGAGCAATAAAGTTGACATTGGTGATGCTATTCACGAATATGACAAACATTTGCATTTAATTCCTGGAAGCTTATTGAATGACAAGATTAACCCTTATGCACTCCGTGAGAAAGTCAAAAAATTAAAAAGCTATTACGACATTGTTTTGCTCGACTCTTCTCCCAACCTCAATGATGAATTACGTGCAGTGATGCTTGCTGCTGAACAATTGATTGTCGTTACCAATCCTGATTTTCCAACCTTAAGCACAACAATGCATGCTGTTAAAGTTGCACGACAAAAAAGAACTCCTATCATGGGTATTATTTTGAATCGTGTTAGAAATAAGTCCTTTGAACTTGGGATTGAAGATATAGAAGAAAGTACAGGTGTTCCCGTTATTGGAGTACTACCTGAAGCTCTTACTATGCTTGAGTCTGTCGCTGAAACTACGCCTGCAACGCTGTACAAACCAAATACTGCTGTTGCTATCGAATTCAAGAAAATCGCTGCTGCATTAATCGATGAACGCTATGAGGATCCCAGATTTTTCTCGAAAGTCAAAAACATGTTCCGCGGTGGAGATCCAAGAAAAGAAGAAGTCAATAGAGATATGCTCAGAAAAGGCGTTATGTACTAGAATTACTCTTCTCTGAAAAAATTTGTTGTCTGGTTAAAAGTATCACAATATTCTTTTTCTAACTGTGCTAAAAAAGCTCTGAGTTGCATGGCGATTACTTCTACTGGAACCTTTTTGTTCATGACATTAGTTTGATAATTTATTCTTCCCTCTGCTTGCGAGGTTACAATACCAAAAATAAATTTACTTACTTCTCTTGGTTCTTCTGTCATTCTCTTTTTCCCTTAGTAGTTCTTCCATCCATTCGAAACCATGGTATTTCTTGTCAATACCAGGTATATCTTTACCTATCTTTGCCTTCCATTTTTCTCCTAAAAAGTTTATTTTTTCTTTCATGTTATAGTTAGACATATTTATTCTTTATATACTTTTCTTAGAAAATTCAGAAAAGTTTACGATTTTTTCTGCAATATGTAGATGTATCTGTTAATCTTGTCTTTTTTGTCTATGTATGGAATAGGATTTTTTATGCTGGAGAGAATTGGTGCAAACTTAAATCCTGATCGCGCAATAATAGTAGGCATGTCCAAAGCAACAATGTCTCCACTTCTTGTCTTTAGATGTGGGAAAATAATAATCACTTTACCTGTAACTTTTTTTGCTAATTCCATCAACGTCTTTCTATATAATATTCTGAGCTCTTCTGCTATCTCTTCTGCTTCTTGTACTGTAGGTAAACCATGATGGAACGGACCTAAATAAGGTTCTGTAACTACTGCTTCAATCACTTTGAACTTTCTCAAATCTGTAGCATCTCCGTCAAATACTTGCCACCTTCCTTTTACGTGAGAATATCTTTGCTCTAACCATTCTAAATTCTTTCTTGCTGCTTTTGATTCTCGATCTACACCCCAGGCTATATACCCCATCAACACAGCTTCTTGCAGAATAGTTCCTGTACCACAGAAGGGATCGAAGATTTCTCGTTGTGCTTCTGACAGATTAATGAGTATTTTTGCCAGACGGATAGAAATGACTTTTAATGGATCATACATTGGACGAGTTGCGTCACGCAATTTGTATTCTTTGGGATTGGAAACTACCGTCGTTACGTAGAGTGTGTCTCGATAGGCTATAAATTCAAAGTCTAGCTTTTGCGCTTTAGAGGGATCTATTTTTCTTGTCTTTCCATGACGTCTAGTTCCTTTCAGTTCTTCTTGATCCAAAAGCTTTTTTATTTTTTTATCGACTTGCAGAGGATCCGCTTTGATATAATTAATTGCATAGATAATTTTGTTCTTTGTTCCTTTGTAGTTTAGTGACTCTCCTTGTGGACGAGCAATCTTGACAGTGCCACCTAATTCTCTGATAGCAATATGTTCATCAAAACCTTGGAGATCGAACAGAGCTACCTCGTCATTGGAGTCTACCATAGTATATCGAATCTTCTTTCTTTTACAAAAAGACAGGATTTCCAAGAGACTTAAGTCTGGATTACGACCCAGGACGAAGAGATAGTGTGTCATACTTAGACGTGTTTTAAAGGCTATAAAAAGCTTGTTTTATTGTTCAGGATGAGTAATAACATAGGTTTTTAATGGAAGTTTATTCACCATGAGTATGTTAGACCTTTACTTTATTCGACACGCTGAAAGCCAAAGAAATTTAGAGCCCCATCTTATTGGCGGAAGATCTTTTGATTCTTCATTATCTTCCCTTGGGAAAGAACAAGCCTCTTTACTAGGAAAGCGTCTTGCTTCACAAGGAGTTTCTTTTCAACATGTATCTTCTTCAACTGCTGTCAGATGTAAAGAAACCGCAGTTGTTGCTGGCCAAGACTTAGGTTTTTCTCTTCAAGATATCGTCTTCTCAGATCAATTACTCGAGCTTGATCAAGGACAATGGGAAGGACAGCCACGAGTGCAAATCTATACTCCTGAAACTTTGGCTCAAATTAATTCTAATAATTGGGAATTTACCCCGCCGGGAGGAGAATCACAAAGAACTGTCGAAGAAAGGATGTTGGCATTCACTCAAATCAATCTATTACCACTTTATCGCGAAGACATATCTGTAACTTGTAGTATTTTTAGTCATGGTGTAGCAATTAAATGTTTACTGAGAGGCATTATGGGATTTACTCCAAGGATCACTTATAAAATTCTTTTAGATAATACTTCTATTACTCGATTACAATATGATGGACGTGGATGGCATATTTTAAGTGTTAATGATGCTGGCCATCTCTTGAGAGCATCTACAAATGGTGATTAAAGGAAAATATCATGAGCTTCGAACAGTTTAAAATTAAAACATATGATCTCTGGGATTTGTTTCTACATGAACAACAGTTTCCCTACCTTGGAAAATGCTATGCTTGGGCAAGGAGAGAAGATGCGCAGAAAGTTACAGATATGTCTCCTCGAGAAACTAGTGAGTTGTTTGAAAAGGTAATTCCTGCTTGGAATACTGCTATTGAAAGATTATTCCAGCATGATTGGCCAAATGTTAGTTGTCTGGGGAATACAAGCCCCCATCTTCATTGGCACCTTATTCCTCGTTATCATAGTCCTCGTGTCTTTAGAAACATTTCGTTTGTAGATCCCAATCCGACAGGCAATTATGCACCTTATCCAAAACAAAAGCTAGAGATGGATATTCTTCAAGAAATAAAAGGAATGATTGGAAAAGAACTTTCTTAATTCTTCATAAAAACCTTTTTAAAGTCCCTCTAGCCCTCTGGTGGTATGAAACCTGAAGATCTCATGATTGAAGATCGTAAGAAGAAACTAGTTGCTTTAAAGAAAGAAGGCATTAATCCTTATCCCTATCACTTTGAACATAAAGACCATGCTGTTGACTTACTAAAGAAATTTGAGTACTTAGGCAATCACGAAGAAACACAACATGAAGTCTCTCTTGCTGGTCGTTTGATGACTCATAGACTCATGGGAAAAGCAGGCTTCGCACATCTCCAAGATCAAACTGGCAGAATTCAAATTTATGTTCGTGAAGATGTCTTAGGAGAGAAAGACTACAAGCACTTTGCTACCACAGACTTAGGAGACATTGTTGGTGTTAAAGGTACTATCTTCAGAACGAAGATGGGAGAGATTACTATCAAAGTCAAGATGTTTGAATTATTAGCTAAATGCTTACGTCCTTTACCAGAGAAATGGCATGGACTCAAAGATATGGAACAACGGTACAGATATAGATATTTAGATTTGATTTCCAATCCTGAAGTCAAGAATATCTTTTTCAAACGCAGCAAGATTTTGAATACTGTTCGCAAAGTTTTAGATGGACAAGGATTTTTAGAAGTGGACACACCAGTCTTACAACCTTTATACGGCGGAGCGAATGCACGTCCGTTCAAGACGTTCTTACATGACTTGAAGATGGATGTTTATATGCGAGTCTCTGATGAACTCTACTTGAAACGACTAGTTGTTGGCGGTTTTGAGAAAGTCTATGAAATGGGCAGAGACTTCAGAAATGAAAGCATTGACCGAACGCATAATCCTGAATTTACGATGATGGAATGCTACTGGGCATTTGCTGATTATCATGATGTCATGGAATTAACACAAGAAATTTTTACGACTGTTGCAAAAGAAGTGCTTGGCAGCTCAACATTTGACTATCAAGGCAATCTCATTAACATGAAGACACCTTGGCAACGACTGACTATGAAGGAAGCATTGAAAAAATATGCTAAGATCGAGTTTGATAAACTGAAAGATGCTGATTTGAAGAAACTGATTAAAGAACACAAGCTCGATGTCGATGACAAAGCAAGCAGAGGCATGATTATGGCTGCCTTGTTTGATGAACTCGTAGAAGAACATCTGATCCCCCCGACGTTTATTACTGATTATCCTTGCGAGACAACACCCCTTTGCAAGCCAAAACGCGATGGTCCTGAAGAGATTATTGAGCGTTTTGAATTATTCATCGCAGGTATGGAATTCGCTAATGCGTATTCAGAACTGAATGATCCTATACTTCAGAAAAAATTCTTTGAAATGCAAAAGAAAAACGTCAAGAAGGATGAACAACATCCAGTCGATATGGACTACTTGAAAGCTATGGAATATGGCATGCCTCCAATGGGCGGATTAGGCATAGGTTTGGATAGAATGATCATGTTATTCACGAATTCTGCTTCTATTAGGGATGTTATCTTGTTTCCGTTCATGAAGCAAGAAGAGTAGGTATTCATGAGAATTTTTCATTCTGACAAGCATACTCTCTATGAATCCTGCGATTTTTCCGGGGATGCTTTTCTCTTTCATAGTGTAAGGAGTTCTTCAGCCTCACCTTTGCCTGATACTGTAGCTTTTCCTGCCCTCTATTGTGACACGGAAGTCTATCGTTTGACACGCTATTTTCTTAGAAGAACTTCATTTCGTCGCTTACTGAAAGCCTATGAACATAGCGTACAGCAAGACAGGTACATTGTTTTAAAGGCACATGGCAGGAGCACTCGAAGAGGGGAATGGTCGTTTAGAGATGGCAGAAGATATTATGATATGCAACACTGGATTAACAAAATGGATGGAACGGCCTTAGCTCTTTTTCTTTATGCTTGCAATCGCGCTAACGCTAGTATCTCTGCTACTAAGTCCCTTGTCTTTCATGCGGATAGGAAGTTTACTTTGTCAGATCTTCATCGAGGACGTGTCAATGTGAGGGTTTTTGTTCCTGGAGAGGGATATGCGGAACAAGATAGAAAAAGACTGAGATCTCTGCTTCAAGATTTGTCTCATTGTGTTCGTCCATCATAATCTGGTTTAGGAGAGTTCATGCCTAAAAGTTTCAGTCAAAACCCTCGTAAAAGTACTCAAAATAGCCGTTTTCTATCGTTTTAAGAGAAAGCTTTATATACTAGTACCTGTTCTCAGCCTTTGAAGATAAGCACTACAGGCTCTGTGGTGTGGTTTTTCACATATTCAACAACAACCGCGAGGTGCAAGGAACAATGTCAGACTTATTAGTAGTTAAGGCAAAAGTTAAAGAATTTGCAAAGGGAATGAACGTAGCTGGTGACTTCGCTGAAGCTTTAAGTGAAAAGGTAGCTGGATTAATCAAAGATGCAGCTCAACGCGCTAAAGACAACGGCAGAGCTACAGTTAAAGCACGCGACTTATAAACATCGCATTCCTTTTTCTTTTATTTTTTTTCTTACTTCTTATGATTTGTAAAAATAACACCAATTCTCTTCATCAACATAAAACCATAAGCCCAAGCAAAAGGTAGCCAAAGAGGAATACCAAGTATGTTTGGATTTGTAAAGCTCTGGTAGCCAGAAACAGAAGTGCCTATTACCTCAATAATAAATCCTATCACAAATCCATAACCTAATGCGAAAAGATCTCCTGGGAAATATTTTACTACTAATAAGATTATAATTGTAACTATGTAGATGGCTGTCAAGACAACATTATTTCTCCAGAAAAGATAAGAGAAGAGAATACCAAGGAGAAAAGGAATTGTTTGTAACAAAATATCATAATACCTCTTTTTTCCCTTCATAGTATTATTAATGGTCCGGCTCTGGTGCAATCCTCTGATGAGCACGAGCAGATAATTGACCGTACGGTCAATGTTATATGCGATTAGCTTGCTCATCACTTCGACTTTCTGTGTTGCGAAGCTTCTGGCTCTGACCACAGAGCCATATTTTCTCTTAATCACAGAGAAAATAGTTTCTACTTTGCTTCGCTGATGGTAGTTGCCGCCATCAATCTTCTTGCAGCCACGAAGATAGCCGTAGAAATGCGTATGCCTGCGAACCGGAATCACAGGAACAGCATGCAGTTTGTTGATCACAAACCTCCGATTCTTCCAGCTGTCATATCCCTTGTCTGCAACCACATAATCAATCTTGAGATCTTCAAGCAGATGCTTGAAGTCCATCGTATCATGCCGTAATTTCTTTCTGATCTTGCAGGTCAAGATCAGCTGCTTTTGTGCATCGACAGCAATGCTCAATTTGAGATAGCGCCTTGTTTTCCACAGGCGCTCACTGTCCTGCCTTTTTCTGAAATAGAAGCTTTTGCTTTCCAATTCAAAGCCCGTTGCGTCAACGGCTGCGATGTGCGCTTGGCGGATGCCAAGCATGCGGAGCATACTCTTTTCAACACGAGCAGCAAAACGCACCAAGGTTGTGTGGACAGGAATGGTTGTTAGACCAAGCAGCTCGCATACCAAGGAATTGCTGCGCAGCCATGAAACAATGCCTCGAAAGGTTGTCTTCAGCTTCTGCTTGAAGACAAGCAGAGTTACTTTCTGCTGATTGTCATATTTCTTCTTGCTGAACTTCGAGAAATAGCGTGGAAGCTGCTGTGCAAGCTGCAGTCCCTCTTCAATAAATTTTAAGTAGTCATCATACTCTTGCTTTACCAAGAGGCATCACCTCTCCTTTTGTTCCTAAAAGGAGGCTATGCCTCTTTTACTTAAAACTTAGGTTCGCACCAGAGCCAATGGTCCCAATATTTATAAACTCTTCTTTTCTCTTCATAGCGAGGTGATCTCCAACGTCCAAAGCCAAAGGCAGCCGCACTGAACGGGAATTATTACATATGTTCTGGGAAGCTGGACACTTTTGTTTACGAGTAGCTGGCTCTGGAAGCATGCCATTTCCTTGTCCTGATCTCTTAGTTGGGAAAGCAGGCAGAAGTTTTGCTATTGAATGTAAAAGTGGTGGGCAAGATAGACGGTATATTACAGAACAACAAGTCAATGAACTAAAAGCATTTGCGAAAGGGTTTGGTGCTGAAGCCTGGATTGGGATGCGGTTTGATAGAGAAGGATGGTCATTCTTGAAGCCAGAAGACCTGGGAAGAAACAACGGAAAACATTTCTTTGTGTCGAAAGATTTATGCCAAGAGAAGGGAATTACCTTTAAACAATTGCTTGCGACCAGAAGATCTTCAGTCAAGATGTAGATTTTACGGTTTTTTCAACGCTACTGAGTTATAGGCTAGTTTCTTTGCAGTAAGATGCGCTGGCTTGTATTCCTCTTCTTACCTTTCGTTTGTGGCTTTCAGATTACTGAGATTATGTACGACCCAGAGGGACAGGACAATAACAGAGAGTATATTGAGCTCTTCACTAACGGCACTAACCTAACAGACGTTCTTTTTGAAGATCTAATTTCTTCTGATACTTTAACGCTAGTTCAATTGTTTGATGGGCTGTATACTCTGATTGTCGAAGAAGGATTTAATAGCACTGCTTTGAATGTAACAGTGTACACAACAGGAGCAACGATAGGCAATGGACTAAATAATGAGGAAGATTTAGTCTTGTTTCGTACTAATGAAAGCATTATTGATGCTGTGTTCTATAGCAGTAGCAGAGATGGAGGACACAATAATGGCAAAGCTTTGTGTGTTCTAGATCATCTGTTGCTGGAATGCACTCCTACACCTGGGATGGACAATGACTTGAATCACACGCAGGAAGAACTAAACTATACGTTATGGATTAGCGAATTTCTGCCAGACCCTGAAGGTGATGACAAAGCCGCGCGACCGAATGGAGAATGGGTGGAATTATATAATTATGGACAAGCATCTTTGGATCTACGTGGGCTATTGTTACAGGATGCTAGAAATACTACAGTGACTATTTCTGATATACACCTTACTACACCTGTTCTTTCACCAGACTCTTATGTTGTTGTCTATTTGCAAGGTCAATCACTGTTGAATAATAATGGCTTAGAGTCTATTCGTCTAGCCACGACAACACAAACATTAGATGAAACCACTTACAGTTATTCCAAAGAAGGTTTGAGCTGGTCGAAAGATTTTGCTGCTGGTTTCTTTACTTTGTCTTTGCCTACGCCTGGAGAAGCTCATAATGCTAGTATTGTCTCCTTGAATTCTTCTTTAGTCTTGGAAAAGGTTTATGTCGGGAATGATGACACTGTACGGTTTGGAGAATCTTTTCGTGTACGATTACGAGCTTACAAAGGAGACACTGAGAAAACTACGGTCAACGTATATGTGAAAAATCTCAGCAAGCAGACAACTGTAAGCATTGACAATAAGTTTGTGGAAACTGTCTTTACTCTAACTATTCCTCTGGTGTCTAATTGCAAAGGCAAATTTAGTGATGGGATTTATACTGTGCATGCTGAAGGATTAGATACAGAGACATCAATTCCTGTTATGGTAGAAGGAGCAGAAAAAGATTCGTGCGTTCTTGTGGAAGTTAATACGACAGTCGATAGAATAGCACTTAAAGAGGCGAAAACTGCTATTTCGTCACTCCAGACGACAACCGCTCAACGCCTGCCCGACAACTTTATAAATGGAACAGGAAAGATTGTGTATGAAGCTAGCGATTATAAAGCCAAACGATGGGCAGTCTACTTTTTCTGCTTCACGCTGGTGCTGGTGATTGCAGCCTTAACAACCAGGGATTAATATGTCCAAACTCAAAGTACGAGCCATCATTGAAATTTTAGGTAGTCCGGAAGAGCATGTCAAGAAGACGATGCAGATGATCTTAGATAAGGTTAAACAATATCCTGACACTAAAATTCTCAACCAGAAGATGTTCCCTGCTGAAAAGATGGGAGACAAGAACTTATGGAGCACGTTTACAGAAATAGATATGGAAGTTAAAAATATACAAACACTAACTGGCTTTAGCTTTGATTTCATGCCTTCTTCTCTGGAGATTATTGAACCAGAAGAATTATTGATGCCACATCATGCTGTCAGCGATGTACTCAATGACCTCTTAGCCCGTCTACATCAATATGACATGGTCCTAAAAAATATTCATGCTGAAAATATTCTCTTGAAGAAACGCATAGAAGGACAGAAAACACCTACAAAGAAATAATTACTTTCTTATCTTCTTGATATAATCATCGAATGTCTCTTCCTTGACCACTTTTTTCTTCTTCAAGAAATAAAATCCTGCAGCACCTATAAGAATAATCATTGTTATGAGTATCAAGCCGAGAGGATATTCCTTGGTAGTCTGTTGCGGTTTCGGCTTTGAAAAATTCACGTCAAAAGTGTTATCATCGTCTGGAGGTTCTGGTCCTGGTCTCTTCAGATTAAGATCTATGTTTGTCTTATTTTCTGGCTGATCCCTTCCCAATTCTTTTATCTCTATAAATATGGGAAATACTGTTTTTATTGCTCCAGCTTCTGCCTGCAATACACCTTCATATATGCCTGGCGGAGCGGTTTGCTGCTCATTGATTTTCAACAGGATATCCCTTGACTGCCCACCACCCAGCATCGGAATAAGTGTTGTGTCTATGGTTGCAATTTGCTCGATAGCCCCTACTGCCCTCACCTGAATATTTTCTAATGTTATATTCCCTTCATTTTTGAGACTTAAGATGCCTGATAAAGAAACATCTGTAGTAATCGATTTTCTTACTTCTGGCTTTGCTGCTAGAAACACAAGATTTTTCGCCTCTGGTAATGTTTCATTTTGTTGAGGCTCTATTATTTGCTGTCTTTTCAGAACACTTATCCTATATAATGTTCCTTCATGATTTATCTGCACTGCTGCGTCTTGCTCCAATTTATTCAGATCTACATTGAACTTGAAGATACGCTTGCCGTTGAGACTGATTGTCTGCAAGGTAGTGTAAAGATGTGCAATACTGGGTGATGCTGTGATGTTGAATGTCATGCCACCATGTTTATTCTCTACCTGTATCTGAAACTCTCTTTGATTCTTCTCCAATACTACAAACGCAGGAATTATGGAAAGAATTGAGTCTGGTTCACTAGTAATAGGTATTTCTTGTTCTGCTGTAATTTCTTCTAATACTCCTGTTCCCTTATACAATATTTTTTCAACTTTAAATTGTACTATTCCAGGCACAAGCAGAGGAAGATCGAAATAGAGTAGATAGATGGTATCGCTATATCTTGTAAAGAATGGTGCAATTGGTTTTTTTACCCCATCAACATACAAGGCTAATTGATCTGCCTTTAGAGGTTTTTCTAATGGCTCGGTTATAATTTTTATCTGAACAGTCTCTCCAGGACTATAGCTTTCTTTCATTACCTCGATGGTAATCGGTTGTTGCTCTGCTATTACTTGCTGGAGTACAAGAAAAACTATACTGAGATAGATTAGTAGTTTCAGCATCAGGACATAGGCTTATAACTTCTTCAAAAGCTTTTTGGCTTCTTCCAAAGACTTGTCTAAATCGTCTTCAATCTTCGATTTTGCAGAGCTTCCTGCAGACGACCAATTGAATTTTGGTTGTTGTGGTTGTGTTTTCTCTAGTTGCGAGCTAAATGGTCTAAAGTCTGAAATAGGCTTCCCTATTGCTTTACCAGATCCTTTTGTTTTTCCGCGCATATAGAAGAATACTGCTCCACCAAGCAAGAGGAATACTAAGAGCATAATTATCCACTTACCTGCGCCTCCACTTTCTTCAACAGGACAGGTACAAGAAAGAGTACAAAGACCTGGGCAGGCACTATCATCAGCACCATCACATTCTTCAGTTCCCTCCACTTTATCATTGCCACAGGATTCTTCTTGACCACCACCGCAATCAGAGGAACAAGCACCTGGTGTTGAGCGTTCATAATCATCACATACTTGATCACCGCAGAAACAATCTGCACTGCAATTATCACTATCTTCACCTTGATTTACATCACAAACATCATTCTCATTACAGGTAGAACTTGATGTTTCACAATCTTGTGGGCACGTTTCAAACGTCTCATCGCCACTACAAATATCATCGCCACATTCAGGTTCTGGACGAGGTCCTGGACCGCCACCCGGAGGCGGGAGTGTTACTGGCACATTAGTAAATGCTGCATAGAGCGCAAGCGCTGTGTTCTGCAAGCCACCCCAAGAACCGTCACTTTGCTGTTTTGTTTTCAACCATTCGATTGCAGCATTCAATTCTTGAGTGCTTCCTGCCTTTTTCAGAGCGAGAATCGCGATTGAGGTCTCATACACATCATTATTGAAACTACCATCATTACGCTGCGCTTTTATGAGATTCGTTACGTATGTCTGTTTTGCTTCTTTTGCTGCGAGAGTAAAGAGCGCATTATCTAACGGTTTTAAAGGATCATAGACAGTCTTTAACCAAATGTCAACATTTGCTGATGCCGCTACCTGCGATAATATCCAATTGGTGAATAACGAAGCATCTTTGCTACAAGTCCTGTCTGTAGGATTATCACTAAAGCAGCCGTTGTTAATGACTGCCTGATATCTGTCTGTTGTTGCTTGTTGCACTAAAGAATAGCTGTTTTGCGTATTGTAGATAATAGAAATAATGGAACTAGCTCCTAAATCTGCACAGTTAATATCGAAATCAATAGACGAACGTGTTGCTACCAAATCTTTCTTGCGCAAACATTGATTAAGATCAAAGAATGTGTTTGTTGTAGCAGCATTACACTGTGGAAATGTGCCTGCATCAACCTGAATATTTTCTTCTTCACGGCCATTATCTCCAGGGTAGGAAATCTTACACGTTCCATTATTTGTAGTGATTATTTCCAGATACCAATTATTTCTTAATGCAGGTATCAATGCACTCTTCAGCCATTCTTCTCCAGTATCAGTATTTTCTCCGAATTCATTTAAAGCCCATACTGCAAATGCTGTATCTTTTATCTTACAGCTTCCTTTTGGCCAGCAATGCTTGGTATCATCTTCCTGCTCTTTTAACCATGCGAGGGCTTGATTTGCATGCGCTGTTGCTCCTGCATCCTTAAATGTAACCGCAGCAATAGATGTTATAAATATATTTTCATACTTCCCTTGGTCATTTTTGCTTGCTACAAACTCGAATCCTTTTACAGGATTAAATCCCGGAGGATCTGCCGCAAATAGAGGAGCTGCCATTCCTACAAACACTAGAAACACAATGAAAACACGACTGATAGGTTGTAGCTGCATAGTATCCCTCTTTTTACTAATCCTCAGCAGTAATTATTTAAATAGCTTTCTATAAGGCTTTTTTATGGAGTTTTTAGCCCGTGGCAAGCGAGGAGACGTCTTTCTGACTACTTATCGAGGCAAGCAAGTCGTTGTGAAGCAAGTCAGAACTACAAGTACAGCATTGAGCACGTTGGAGATTGAAGCAGACTGGCTAAAGAAGCTCAATAAGTATAAGATAGGCCCGAAATTCATCAAACTAGAGGATGGGAAGCTCTATATGGAATATGTTCGTGGAGTGCCCATAGGCGAGTATTTGGAACACCATACATTTACTCCTGCATTAGCGAAAGAAATATTAGAGCAATGTCGAGTCTTGGACAAACTACATGTGAATAAATTTGAGATGCATCATCCTACGAAGCATATTTTGATCAAAGCTGGAAAGCCTTCACGCAAGACTGTGGTGATGATAGATTTTGAACGGTGTCGCTGGACAGAGAAGCCGAAGAATGTGACGCAGTTTGTGCAATTTTTATTAAGGTATGAACCTTATGCAGGAAAACAAGTAGACAACCTTCTACGACAATATAAAATAAGGCAAGATGAAAAAGATTATAGATCTTTAAGTGTTACACTTTTCTCTTGAAAGTGGCTTGTTATAGACTGTTAAGAAACCTCTGAATGTCTCTTCTATTTCTCAGGTGTATATACGGAATTCTATGTTTTTTAATGAGTATTGTGTGGAATATTTAGTTTTTTAGATATTTTCTTCGCAAGAGTAGGTTTTCCAGAAGCCATAGTCCCTATAATATAAATCCTATTTAATTTATTAAGTTTCATTCTTCTCAAGTCTCTTATTCCTTTTTTGTTTTATACCTTGTGGTTTCTTCTCGTTTTGTTTTTCAATCTTCAATCTATAACGAACATATTGTACTGGATTTTTAATTTTTGAGCACCAATTATCTGGCTTGCAGATACCCATAGCTGGATAATAGGCTTCATTATTGCAATTTGGAGGCAAGATTTTCTCTGTACTCTTTTTATGCCAATTCACGTGAGATATAATCAATCCATCACGCAAAGGCTCGTAGTTTTTTTTGTTCCATTCTAGTAACTGCTGTTGGATTTCCTCTGGAGTGTATCCCATGTGCGTTAAAAAGTTGGTTAGAATGAATATGGCACGTTTGCGACCATCGGTCTGTAATCCTTTAAGAGCAAGCTGAATGCATGGCGGAAAATAGTCTGGCTTGATCTTCTCTTTAGGGATTTGATATTCGTCGTATTTCTTCTCCTTTTGACTATCGACTTCTTTTTGATTATAAGCTGTATAGGCTGGCTTCATGACCTTATCAAAGGCTTCAATGATAAGCTGTTTTGCTTCTGCTGTTTCAGGAATTTTAAAAAAAGGAACAGAGGTGTCTACGTTTTCTATTTTTGCCTGCTTGAGCGAGAAATTTTTTACCTGCTCTGGCTTGACTGGAACACTGACCATGCCAGATTTTTCATTTATCGAGAACACTGAACGAAACATATGCCGAGAAGAGATTGCTACATTATCAATATCTACTAAGCTAAATGGGTTAAATTTTCCGTTGATCATAATCTCTTCTTCTTTTTTTCCTGAACTTTTTATGATCTGCTCAACTGTGCTCATGCTTAGGAGACGGTCAGTTAATGGCTTTTTGATGATCATTTTGAGATATTGTGCAATCGTTTTCAATCCTTCTGGGAACAGTAAGCGTGTTTCTTGATTGTTGACTGTAGGTGGCAGAGATTCAAAAGGCACTAACAGATGGAATCCAGAACGACCACTGAACTTGAGACTTATAGTTTTGATATTATTGAACTTGAGTGCTTCCACTAAGAGCTCTGCAGTTGTCTTGGAATACTCGATAAAATTGGTGTCAATATCTATAACTATGTCCCAACCTATCCTCAATTCATCCAATTGTTTCCTGACTAGACCTGCTTTTAACTGCATAGGATCTTTCCAACGCTCTTCAGAGACATGAAACGAAGTAGCTCCTTCCTTAGCAAATTCATAGATGTCAGAAGGATATTGTATAATCTGCGGTCTTTTCCCAAAATTCTGCAATCCATACATCGCTCCAACTTCTCGATCTTTCGCTAGGTTAGCGATAGCTTGCTGCACATCCTTACGAGCGTAGAATTTGATTATTCTCTCGTCCATGTGCTAAAAACAGTGATTTGCGTTTATATAGCTTCTGGAGCTTTAAAAGAATAATTTATGTATCTTACAGAAAGATTTCATATTTAAAAAAGAAATAAAAAAATAAAAGTTATTCAACACAAGCTACAAAAGTTTCAGTTGATCCACCAGAAGTCATCTCAAGATTACCTTGATTTATGGAAAAGTCACCATTGATTCCCTGGCCTTGTGCTGGTCCATCAAGAGTTATTACACCTGTAAATGGAGTTGGAGCATTTGAAAAAGCTATAGACCCTTCAGCAAAATCTTCTAATCCTAATCCTAGATCAATTTCCCTTGTCCAGTCTCCGTTTCCATCAAAAGATATTTTTTCTACTAACCTAGGAGGGTCACCCTCATAGCGACACCAGCGTGTGTCTCTTAAATCTGTTCCGTCTGCTTTTACTTCTACTACTGTTATTATGCCCGTTATTGCTAACAGAATAACTATGGTGGCTATTATTTGTTTCATGAACATCACTCCTTAGTTTTTTAGTTGATTTCTTTTATTACTTAATAAATATTTATGAAATAAGATATATAGTTTAGAAATTATCCTTAGCGGAAAGCTTCTGGCTTCTCTTTTGCTTTTCTGACAAAGCCATCATCTCTTTATGCAGTGCTTGTCCTTTTTTCATGAACTCTTGCACTCTCTTTTCAACTGTCCCTATTACTTTTTGCAGGTCATCAATCTGCTCCTCGATAATCTGCTTGGTCTCTTCGATAGTCTTTGGAACAACGACACCAGCACCAACGTTAGTCAGCACTTTCTTTGTTTCTGTGATCATACCTTCAACATATAAGCCCCCACCTAAAGGAGCATACATCTTGCTCTTAGACTTAATCTTATCCAGCTCATCTAAATTCTGAGAAAGCCCCAATAATTCTGTACGTTGCTGCTCTAGGATCTGCGATTGTTGATGTAATTGCTGCATCTGTTGATTGAGTGTTTGCAATTCAAGATATTTTTGCTGGAGAAGTTTATCGTCACTCATAGCATTATTTCTTAGCTTCCTTCTTTGTTGGTTTTTTCTCTACTTTCTCTTTCTTTTCAGCTGCTTTTGCTGATTTCTGTTCTGGAGCTTTTGGTTGCTTTTGTTTTCGTTGGTGAACTGGCTTCGCACCTTTCTTCGTCTTTGGTTTTGTTGTTTCAATCTTGATGCCTAATTTTTCGAATGCTTTGATTACTTCAGCATGGGAAGCACCTTTCTTCAAATCCATAGTTTTTTCCAAAGGCTCTAGATGAGCGAGATTACATTTTTTTCTTCTGACCTGACCATCGATCATGACAAACTGCTTGTCCATGGTATCCACTATAGTGCAGAATTTCCCTGCTTCTCGTCCTGCAATCTTCACATAGACTCTACCAATGTCTGTCATGTTATTTCCTCATGAATGCCTGAGCATTTTCAATAATTTTTAATCGTGTACAGGGTGAACAATAGACACCACCATAGGGTCTTTCTGGTCTTTTCATCGTTTTAGCCATTGTTCTTGCTGCAACAGCACGGAGACGTAGAACACCAGCCAAAGGTCTGCCACAAGCGGCACAATGAGCTTTCTTAGGCTTTCTCTGCGCATAGTGTATGTGTGTTGCACCGCCAGGTACCTTCTTGAAAACCTTTCTGAATGCGTGTGATCGATGTTTTTGGCTTGTCATGGTTGAAGGGTTTTAGTGTATTTTAAAAAGCTTTCTAATGACCATATTGAAGATAATTGAACAAAGGAGATACGTCCATAACCAACCTATGCCTGCACCCCATGGCCAGATACTGAATCCCCAGGAAAACAAATCACCTGCTGGCAAGAAGGTTGCTTTCAGCCAGCTAAAGATCAAGATGATGGGAATAAACGTAAACAACATAGGGCGCATGCTATGCCTCATATATTTGAGATTTCTTTCCATCATTTGCTGATTAATTTCACTCATCTTGTCTGGACTATCCTTGGACTCTTTCATCTTTTTCCGAAGATTGTTCATTTCTTCTTTGAGCGCCTTCATTTCATTTTGATTTGTCAATAGCTTATAGGCTATTGTAGAAAGTGCTGTGATAATGAGAGAGATGACTATCAATGCCCATTGTGGAGATAAGAAATGCGTTATGGGATAGAAAATCCAATCGAAAAGACCACCTAAGAGGGCCATCTTATTCTCCACCCATCATTCTTCGCATCATAGGATTCATGTCCATCATGTGCTGTTGCGCGATGTCTTCATATAACTTGTAGATGATCATGACTGTTAAGAGAATACCTGTACCATTTGCCAATGCACCCATCAAATCTGCAGATGCTGCTAAAACACCTACAGACATAGCACCTAAAATAGTTAAAGGCATGATATATCTCTGTAAGATTTGTTCTATAACACGAGGATCGCGTCTGAATCCTGGAATCTGCAGACCTGAAGACATAATCTGTTTTGCCTGCGATGCTGCATCCATACCTGACGTCTGCACCCAAAATACAGAGAAAAGAACTGCACCACAAATCATGAGCAGCATATAGGAAAGTGAGTAGAGGATATGTACAAAACTAATACTCCCAGTAATGAGCTCCTGAATAATATTTGGCGGGAAAATCCATAAAACAATACCAGATGCTGGAGAATTTCCTGCGAAGGTCCCTAACCAAGGGTGACCCCAGCGCTCCAATAAACGTGCCCATAGCTGAATGTTTGCCAACAGTGCTGCAGTTAAGATGACTGGAATGTTAGAAGTATACATAAACTTCAAAGGCCAACGAATACCATGACCACGGATACGACCGAATGACAAAGGAATTTCTACCTTCATTGCTTGACCATACACTGAAATTGCAAAGATAACGATGGTTGCTACAATCGCTGCTAACGCTAAAAATGCACCTGTCGGATTTCTATTAATCAGTGATGCGAACAAGACCCAAACCTGACCAACTGGTGCTTGTCCTGTTCCGAATGCTAGCGTTCCTGCACTCGTTAATGGAGAAAATGCTCTGATAAAAATAGAACTGGAAACACCTGCTGCGATAAACAAAGACAGACCTGAACCGAATCCCCACTTGGTAACAACTTCATCCATATACATCACCATAAAACCGCCGACGATTAGCTGGAAAACTAAAATTAATTCCATGGTGAAATAAGATCCTGTGCCCAACAATTCTTGCGCTGGTGCAAGGCCACCCATAAATACATAAATAATCGCTTCAAAAATGATGAAAAAGATAGACATAATCTTTTGCAGGCTCTGGAAGAACTTTTTTCCTTCTGGTTTTGTAATATCAATCTTCAATATACCAGATCCTACTAACAATTGCAGGACGATGGAAGCAGTTACTAGAGGACCAATACCTAAAGAAAGAATGGAACCGAAACTAGCTCCTAAGATGATGGATAGTGATTCGAATTGTGCTAATGCATTCTGACCCAACCCAAATAAAGGGATAACTGAGAGTAAAAAGAAAGCAACAAGCACTAATAATGTCCACTTCAGCTTACTCTTAAACGAAACGTGTTTTTCCTGCGGTGACGCAACTTCAGGTAAGAAAGCTAAGAAACTATCGAGAGCACTCATTGTTCTTCAGACAGTATCTTTCCCCCGGCTTTTTCAATCTTTGCTTTTGCTTTTGCTGAACACATTGCTACTTTAATCTCATATTTTATCTTTGGCGTTCCCTTAGAAAGAAGCTTGTTATATCCTAAATCCTCTAAGTTTAAAGGTGATTTCAAGGGTAAATCTCTTATGTTAATTGCACTGATGACCCTTCTCACTTCTGGCGGTACTATAAAACCGTGCTTTCCAAAGTATTCATGACCATATTCTTTAATTATCTTATTCTTTTTATTGTGCGAACGTTTACCGGATCCAGCCATACCTTTACCACCACGATTACCAGAACCACGATTTTTCTTATAGCCGTAGCCATGTGTACGAGAACCTCGCTTCCTATGGACATTTCTTTTTCTGCGGACAGTCATAGCTACATCATCCTACGTAATAATTCGTTGATCTTCTCTTTTCGATATCCTAAAACACCACCCATGGAAAACTGCTCCTTGATTCCTTTTCTTTCGAAACCGTTGATGGGAGGGTTAAGCTTGAAGAATGGCTTGAGACCTGGAACGTCCTTGAGTTCTTTTTTACCACTCATAAATTCTTTTGCAAACTGATCAAAGGTCATGTTACATTTTTCCTTTAGATATTGTTCTGTCAAAGGTGCTTTACCAGGTAATTTACCTCGCTTCTGCAGAAGCAATTTAAAGGTTTCTTCATCAATCTCTCCCCAGGTAACTGCGTCTTTGATTTTTGTGAGCATGCCTGCGTATGTAGGAGAGCTACTTACCACGACAACATGATTCTTCTTGTAGAGACGCAACATATCAAAGGTGTCTTTGACACTCTTCTTTAATCCTGGTTTTCCTTTAATCCTGATGATTGCTATTTTTTGGAGTTTATTCATTGTTCTTTATTCTGTGTTTTTTTCGCTTGTGGTTTTATTTTAACCTGTGACAATAAACGTAATGCTTCAAATATGGCTTTGATGTGATTTAATTTTGTGCGTGTCTGACCATACGTACGAGAGTATACATCTTTAATGCCTGCTAATGTTAGAATCTTAGCTGCTTCTTTTTCCATTGCAAGCCCAGTACCTTTTGGTGCTGGCAGAATTTCTACAACCACAGAACCACATTTCGCTACAATCTTACAAGGAATAGAATGATTTCCGCCGCAACCACACTCCCAAGAACCACAGCCACGTTGGACTTTGATCATATTTAATTTTGCCTTTCTGAATGCTTTCTCTCTTCCAGGCAATGTCTCGCGAGCCTTACCATATCCTAAGCCAATATATCCATCTCGATTACCTACTACAACTAGTGCTGCAAAACTTGGCTTGTTCCCTTCTGCAGTTTTCTTCTGCACTTGACGCCAAATGCTTGTCTTACCGCCACCGAACTTACCTTTGGATTGACCAATACCTAGTAAATCTGATTCTAGATTCGGCAAGAGTGCATCAACGATAGATGCTTCCAAGATAGGAAGTCCTGCGTCAAGAATTTGATCAATATTCGTGATTTCACCACGCTTGACCTTCATGCCTACCACAGTCTTTGGTTGCCAAGCTTCTTTATCGAATTCTTTTTTTATTTCCACACCCATGGGTGCTTCTACTGGAACTGTTGGAATAACTTCCTTCACTACTTCTTCCACTGCTTCGACTTTTACTTTCTCAGCAATTTTCTCAGCGGGAATTGTTTTTTCCTCGACTTTTGGTGTTTGTTTTTTTGGTGGCATGTTACTTCATCTTTGGTTTGTATTGCATAATTGCCGCTTTGACTTTATCAAAAGAGGCGTTTTTAAACTTAATGTGTTTCCCTGCTATCCTTTCTTCTGAGGGCATTGTTTCTGGATTGCATGGAACTGCGAATCCTGCATCATTCGCACCTTTCACTGCCGCAAAGATCAAAGAACCTTTGGTGATTTTTTGTAATCCTAAATCAAGTATAGCTTCTTTCAGTTTTTTTTCTTTCGCCTTCATACCTGCCAATAATCCCGTTAGGTAAGCAGCAGGTGTGTTTCTTCGTGCAATATCCCATCCAAAGTCCTTCTGTAACTCTTTTGAACTTACGGTTAATAAGACATGATCCCCTTTAGGAATGTACTCTGTGATTTGGATTAAAACATTTTTCAAGGAACGTCTCACTACAAAACGGAGCTTCCTAGATTTCAAGAGCGCCAAACGGGCCCTATAGTCTGTTCTACCTTGCCTTTTCCTTTTGAGCGGTAGACCGTGTCGTTTGCTTTGGTGTTTCATGTTTCATTGTTTTGGTGTGCTCTTCCAGATGCAATTTGATGTGCCGTATACTTCTGAAAAAGTCACCTTTTGCTTTCTCATATAATGAGCGGAATGTTGTTGTATCAACGATTTTCTTTGCCTTGAGTTCCTTGAGGAAATTTCTTTGTGATCGAATCTTGTTGATCCAACGTCTTTTTGCAGGCATACGCGCGAATTTTGTTCCTTCATGAGCACCTGCTCCTTGACGTCGTCCTTTTCTCTTCTGTCCTTCAACATGTCTTGCACGACCACGAGAGACACCTTGTTCAGGACGTTTTTGAATTGCTAGATCTTTAATCAATTTACGAACATCATTCTTGGTAATAGCTTCTTTCACTTCTGTAAGCCGAGCTGGGTCAAACCATACTCTCTGTTCACCGCACTTCAATAAACGTGCTGCCAATCTTCTTTGTGATCCAATATTCATTTCTGTTCAAGCACCTTTCGCTTTTCTTCAGCTTCTCTCTTCTCCTTCTCTTCTGGAGTCTCTTCTTTTTTCTTTTCTTTTTCTTTTGCTTGTGCCTTTTTCAGAGCTTCTTGTTTAATCTTTTCTTTCTTAGATAAGCGCGCTTTCTCCTGTTCTTTGCGAGCTTTTAAATTTTCTTCAATGTTTTTAATCTCTTTTCCAGCATCTTGGAAATTGAGGACTTTAAGTTTCATCTCTTGCGCTTTCTTTAAGAGCAAGATACGTTTTCGTGCGCCTAGAGTTCTTGCAATAATGCATGCTCCCTTGACCTCTTTCAACTCTTCTTCAGTATGCACTACTGTTTGCTCAAATCCTTCCGGTGATAAACCTCGAGCATCGCGAGGAGATCCCCAACCTATTCTTGGCTGTCTTGGGTGACCACGTAATTTTCTTCGAATCTTGTTATCTCCACCTTTTGGCTTATGCCATTTCATTTCCAGACGAGGAACACGCAAGACATCACTCCGTCTAAACCGCGGCTTCTTTGCCTTTCGTTCATTTCTTAGTTGTACTACTTCTTCCATGTTACTTAGTTCTCACTGGTTTTTCTATAATGTAAATACCGTCCTGGAAAACACGACGATCGCGACCCCTTATCTTGGTTGCAATCTCTATATTTGCTGCGGTTTGTCCTGCAGCTTCAACATTTGGAGCATCGACAGTAATGACATCCTTGTCAATTTTTACTTTTGTACCTGGCAATATTTTTGCTGTACGAGGGATCTTTTCACCGAGGAAATTGCTGATGACAATCTTTTCTCCTTCTTGCTTCACCGTCATAGGGAAGTGACCTGAGCAAATTTTGAGCTTGTATGTAAAACCTTCTTTCACTCCTCTGAAAAGATTCAAAATATGCGCGTGATAGCTATTAATCATGCGTTTACTTTTCTTCTTGTTTGATTTTGTAGCGAGTATGATTGATTTATCCTCTTGTTTCATGGATACCAAAGGATGCATGAACTGCCGTGCAGTCTCTCCCTTTGCCCCTTTTATTTTGATAAGACCAACTTCATTCATCTCTAAACTCAGACCTTCAGGTACCTGCAACTTGTACAAAATTCCTTTATCTTTGAGCGCTTGTTTGTCTTTCATGGTTAGTAGATAAATGCAATTAATTTACCCCCAAGACTCTTTTGTTTTGCCTCAATATGAGTCATCAAACCTTGTGATGTTGAAACAATAATCAAACCAAAGTCACGTGCAGGCAAAAATCGCTTCTCAAATTTAGTATACTCTTCTTTTTGCACAGAGAAGCGTGGCTTAATCACACCGCAATCGTTCACTGCACCAAGAAGGTTAATTGTTGCAATACCACCTTTGACATTCTTGTATTCAACAGATCCTATATAGTGGTTATCCTGCATCATCTGCAAGACTTGTTTAATCATTTTTGAGACAGGTGTTGCTACAGAAACTAATTTACCTACGCGTTGTGCGTTCATAATGTTGTTCAAGACATTTGCTAGTGGGTCATTTAACATGGTGTCATTCCTTAACTGTATTTTTTGAATCCTATCTTGAGGGCAATGTCACGGAAACATCGTCTACAAAGATGAAGACCATATTTTTGAATATGCGCGCGTGTATTGCCACATCGTTTGCATCTTCTGGCTAAAACACCGCAACTCCGTTTCTTAGGAGCATTATGTTTCTTATATTTCTCCAATTTTGCAGGTTTGTTTTTCAATTGCTTGAACACTTTGTTATAGTTGCTTGTAGTCATGTTATTCCTCAATCATTATATTGAATTTTTCTTTCATAAACTGCATACTTTCTTCTGGTGTAATGCGATGGTGTGCAGAAATGGGGCTAGCCATAATGCGACGTCTTGCGACTCTGTAGCCGTTACGCTTGAGCGATACTGCACATTCAAATCCAATAATCCCAATAGAAGCTTCATACTCTACACCAGGAACACTAATGTACTCTTCTACACCAAATGAGAGATTGCCAAACTTGTCAAATTTACGTTTGTTTAATTTATTTCTTTTCGCGACTAATAAACGCTTAAGGATCTCTTCAGCTTTTTTTCCTCTGATGGTCACTTTTGCACCAATTTCCAAATTAGGACGGATACCCCAAGTTGGGATGCGCTTTTTTGTTTTTGTTTTTACCGGAGTCATATTTGTTATTTTCTTTAATAGTTTCAACGCTTTCTCAAGTTTGTCACCAGGGCCACCTGTACCTATGTTTAAGGTAAGCTTCTCGATTTTTATTTGCCTCATAGGGTTATTGTCTGTCATGGTTATTATGTAAATGGTTTCTCAATAATGTATGCATATTCCTGCAAAGTCTCTATCTTACCTTCTTTTGTTTTGAAAATGATGCGGTCCGGCTGAATACCTTCCATGGGTTTAATTTCTTCCAAGGTTCCTATTGTTCCTTTGTGCTTACCGCCTATCAAGTAGATGGTTGCACCTTTCTCGAATTTTAGATGCTTCTTGATTTTGTTATCTGCAGACAAGACTACGGTATCCCCAACAATGTACTCTCCCTTATCAACGAGGAGATTTCTGCCATCAAAGAGATTAATCTGGATTTTCTTTCCAGGCAACATGGTCTTTCCAATAATCTTCACTACTTTATGATCTGCATTTTCTTTGCTGGTTTTCTGCGCATATAAATGACCTGTCTTATCATATAACATGATGTAATATTCATTCATGGGAAGGATGCTGATGATATCAAAAATACCTACAGAAAATCTGTGGTCTTTTCTTGGTTTACCATTAATCAATATTTTTCCTTCTGATAATAGTTTTTTGCACTCTCTTGTAGTTCGAACTTCTTTTAACAGGTCACGAAGGATTATTGTAAGCGCTAGAGCATGTTCATATTTCTGAGGCCCAGGACTAGGTTTTATCGTAAACATCTGTGCTTTACGATGCAATCTCCAAGACTTTGGCGCTGATAATCGTTTAACGTGTGTCATTATTTTTTAACCTCAAATAGTTCTCTTCGCTTCTTGTCATCCAGGACTAAATCTTCGATACGAACCTTTGATGCATGAATAGGATAGGATATTTTTGTTCCGTCTCTTTTGATATTCTGTGCGCCTTCAATAAAGATACGTGAACGTTTGAGATCAACTCTTTCAATTTTTCCTTTATGTCCATGGAACTGCCCACGAAGAATGGTGACTGTGTCGCCTTTCCGCACTTGAGTATTTCTTTTCCCATATTTTTTTCGCAATGATTCTGCTAATGGAGCGGCCATAAAGCGTTGACGCACATGTAAAGGAGCATTATGTCTATACTTACGCTGCTTACGTGCCTGTGTGCTTCTATTCCATTGCGAGGAAAATGTTTTATTCATATTAAATCACGATGCTAGCAACTTTGGCTACTTCAGGCCAACGTTCTGCTGCCTCCTTAGCGATAGGTCCTTTGAAGATTGTTCCTTTTGGTGATCCTTTTTCATCCTTCAAGACAACAGCTGCATTGTCTTCGAAACAAACACGAGTACCATCTGGTCTTCGATACTCCTTTTTTTGACGAACTATAACTGCAGCAACTACTTGTTTTCTCATTTCAGGGTTTCCCTTAATAACAGAAGCCATAATGAAATCGCCTACACCACATTTTGGATATCTTCCTTTGACTGTCTTTTGACCACGAATAGATACAATACGCAATACTTTTGCGCCAGAGTTATCACATGTAGGAATCTGTGCTCGGTGCGGTAATGCCTTCACTATATTTGCTTTGACTGCTTTCATTCTTTGATGACCTCAACTGCAACGAAATTTTTTGTTTTTGATAATGGGCGTGTTTCTGCAATCTTTAGTGTATCACCTTTCACGACATTAAGACATCCAGGAACATGAGCTTTTATACGAGTTCTCCGTTTTTCATAACGTTCATACTTCTGCACATAAAACTGACGAGGGAATTCTATTGTTGCAGTCTTATGAAAAATACTTTTGGTGACAGTTCCTACAAAGACACGTCCATGCACTTTCAAGTTGCCATGGAAAGGACATTTCTCTTCCGTGCAGGTCTTCTCTGGGAAAGGCACATCTATACCGATGGATCGTCCGTTCTTCTGGACTGTTTCTGTTTTTTTCGCTTGTTTTTTTGTTTCCATTGTTATTTTTTGACACGGTCCTCAGATCTTCCGAGGAGCATTTTTCCGTCAATGCGGACGATGTTTGAGTCCATCTTGACTTCGAGCGTGACTTGTTCCTTGAGCACTGTTTTTCTTTTATTTTCGTGCTCGATGGTGAGTGTGTTTTTCGTTTCGTCGACGATGACTCCCTTGATATCTTTCAGATCTTTGTTCGTTGCATCGACAATCCTCACTTCAAGCCCTATGAGCTCGTGCCGTGGAATATCTCTTCGGTGCATTTTACGCGATATCAATTGTTTCTGGAGCGAAACCGAGTTTGATCAGTTCATCCTTGACTTTGTGCCTGTGCTCTCCTTGAAGTTCGATGATGCCGTTTTTGACCGTGCCGCCACATGCCAACTTCGACTTGAGTTTCTTTGCGACATCTTTAATGTCGATAGACTTTGGGTCGATGCCGGTAACCATCGTTGTCAACTTTCCAAACTTTCGTTTGATGGTTGTGATGTTGATGCGCTGATCTTCTTTGGCAATCGTCTCACAAACACAGAGCTCTTTGAAGAGCCCACACTTCGGACAAATTTCACTCATGTCTTTTGCTCTTACCTCCTGTCTCCTTTACTGGAGTCTTTGGTTTTGATGATTGTGATTTCGCTTCTTGCTTCTTGGTTTCTTTCTGCTTCTCGATTGGTTTTTTATTGACTGCTTGCAGCTTCATTTCGTTCAAGCGTGTGAAAATGCGTGCCTTGGTCTTTCTTATAAGCTTAACCTTTCCCGGGTTTTCCAAGGTTGTGTGCATGGCCCTTTGCCCATTCAATTTCAAGAGTTCCTTCTCTAATTCAATGAGCTTTCCGTTCAATTGCTGCTCATTCATCTGCTTGAATTCATTCTTTTTTATCAGGGACATGTTCTTCCTTCTTCTCAGCTTTTGGTTTGCGAGGAGCGCGTTTTTTTGTTTCTTTTGGTTTGGTCTCTTCTGCTGGTTTTGTCTCAACAACATCTGTTGGAGCAACTGCAGGTTCACTGTTTACAGCGTCAGTCACAGTAACTTCAATCTTCTTCTCTTGTGAAGTGAGCTTGGTCTCTTGTGTTTTCAAAGCTAACATCCTATCTGGCAATTCAATGTCTGGAGTCATGATGCTTACTTTAATACCAATAGTACCTGATTTCAAATTAACACCAACTATTGCTTTCTTGACTTTGTACAAATGGATCTCTCCTGATTTCTTGAGATATCCTGCAGAGAAACGCCAAGAGCGTGCACGTGCACTGGGGATCTTGCCTGAAAGAACAACTTCAGCACCTAAAGCACCGGCATCAATAACGTCCTGGAGCACTTTGTATCCGATGGATTTGAAACGCTTTGATCCAAAGCGTTCCAAGTTGAAAGCAATACGATCTGCAATGTAGTTGACATCCATAGTAGGGTTTTCTACGTCCCCAATCTCAATCTGTGGATTTTCCATCTTAAACTTTTTCTTGAGGAATGCAGTCAATTTTTTGATGTTATCTCCTTTCTTACCTACAACGAGACCTGGACGTGTCGTGTAGATGATAACTTTTTCACCTAAAGGAGTGCGCTTGATTTCTGTATGAGAATATCCAGCTTTAGCTAATGTTGAAGCCATATATTCCTGAATCTGATACTCCTTCAGTTTTTGTGCGACGAATTTGCGTTCAATCATTGCTGCTTACTCTCCTTTTTCTTCATGGTTTGTTTTGTTTCTTTTGGGGCGTGAGTTTCCTTTTGTGCTGGTTTTTGTTTTTTCTCATTGACTTCCCATTCTGCAACGATGATTTTTACATGTGTGTTGCGTGCTTTGATACCACGAATACGACCTGGGCGATAGCCTCGAGATGCTTTGTTTGCCATAATCGTTTGGATATACAATTTTTCTTTATCCAAACCCTTATCTTCCGCATTGGATTCAACAGAATTCAACAATGCCAGGATAAATCGACATGATTTGATTGGGTAACGACCTGCGGCAATATGCCCTGGTTTGTGAGCAACATTCATCTTGAATCTCATGTAGGGGACTGCATTTTCCATATTGATGACACGCTGCAAGAATGCTTTTGCTTTGACTATGCTCTTGCCCCGCACAGCACTGCATATCTCTACTGACTGCCTTGTTGAAATAGGTACATTCGAGATTGTTGCTGTTGCTGTATGTTCGTCTGTCATGTTTATTTCGCCTTACTTGCCTGAGCAGTACTAGATTTTGTAGCACCGATACCTGGAGCGGAGTGCTCTACTCTGCTTCGAGTTAATGCAAACTCGCCGAAGAAGTGACCGAGCATTTCTTTCGTGAACGTGATTGGAGCAAATTCTTTCCCTTTATGTATATGAACAGTCATTCCTATCATAGGAGGCAGGACAATCAGATCACGAGCATGAGTTTTAATAGGCTTTTTGCGAATACCTTTTTTCATGGACTCTAGTTTCTTGAAGAAAGGTTCATATCGCTTCAAGCTTTCCCTCTTTAAGGAACGACGCTGTCGTGCTGGCAACAGCTTGATGAAATCTGCCATATCCATCTTCTCAATTTCTTCAAATGTTTTTCCGTGGAATCTGTATTCGTCTTGGACCATAGTTACCTTCCTCGTCCTGTCTTACGTGCACCAACAAGACCAACTTTTCTACCGGGCGGGGCATTGCGTGACACTGTCTTTGGCTTACCAACGTGGCGACCACGACCAGAACCAAATGGGTGGTCAACAGCGTTCATCGCTACACCAGATGTTCTTGGATATAATTTTCCGTGAGCACGCATGTGATGATGCATCTTTCCTGCTTTAACGAATGGTTTGTCCCTTTTACCAGCACCAGCAACAATACCAATGGTTGCACGACACATAGGATTAAAATCATGTTGCTTCTTTGATGGCAACATAACAGTCACTTTATCAGCTGTGTTCATCATGACACGTGCAGTTCCACCTGCAGAACGAACAAAAGAACCACCATCTGCTGGCAAGTTCTCAATATTGTACACATCTGTTCCTTCTGGAATGTTTTTGAGGGGCAAAGTATTTCCTGTTTTAACAGGCGCTCGCGTGCCTACAGTGATAATGTCATTGACTTTGATGTTGATCGGAGCGATGATGTGTAGTGTTTCTCCGTTTTCGAACAACACTTTTGCCAAAGGAGCGTTGAATCCTGGATTGTGGAAGATATTCATAATCTTTCCATTGAGCATGCCAGTTTTTTCTACATCATCATAATTACGATACTTTATGGCAATTTTCCAACGATGGCTGTGAGACTTATACGTAGGAGAACCTCGTCCTCTACGTTGTGTGATAATCTGCTTACCCATCTTAGATTGCTCCTAGCTGTGTCGCGATGTCCAACGCTGGATTTTCTGGTGCGAGCTTGATAAATGCTTTCTTTCTTCCGTCTGGAGTGACCATGGTGTTGACTGCGACTACTTTCACCTTGAAATCAGTCTCAACAGCTTTCTTGATATCTGCCTTTGTTGCTGTGTTCTCTACAATAAACGCAAGTTTATTCTCTGATTCCATCATACGTACTGATTTTTCCGTTGATAAGAGATGTTTAATGACTGCGTTCATTGTTTAGCTTTCTTCTCCACTTTCTTCTCTTTTGAAGCTTCTTTCTTCACAGTTTCTTTTTGAGTGATTGTGCGATCATTCATGAATAATTGTTCCTGCTTGATTTTTTCCATTGCTTTTTCTGAAAAGATGGCAAAACGACCTGCATCGCCACCGGGCGCTAACAGGTTGATATTCAATTTTGCAACCTCACAAATGTCAATACCAGGGATGCTTGCAGCTGCTTTCTGCAATGAACAACTACCAGACACCACAATTAAAGGTCCTTTCTTTGTTTTATATTTACGACCTCTTGCCTTACCTCGACCTGCACGCACTTTGCGTTCTGCAACACGAATCAGTTCTTCTTCTAGTTTTAATGCATGTAATGCTTTGATAACATCTTTTGTTTTTTGCAATGTCTCAATTTTGTTATCAATGATGGAAACCAAATGCTTGAAATTATGACCACGTTCTTTGACCACTTCCTGATCAAGCGTTGCTGCCAATGCAGAACGGATTGCTTTTCTGCGTTCTTTGATGTTTATCTTGAGATCATATATCTCCCATGGCTTTGGAGGATGCGCGCGACGACCACCTGGAGTGTTTGGTGAAAAAGCACCAACCCAGCCGAACTGGCGACCACGATGCCAGACAATCTTTCTCGGTGTACGAGCAATACCATGACCATATGAAGTCTTTAGTGCACGTCTTCGTTTTGGAATATTCACCACTTGTCGTTTACCAGCTTCTGGAAATGCACCATATGGCTGGCGACTATGACTCATGAACGCTAAGAATGCTCGACGAATAAGATCTGGTCGAATTTCTTCAGTGAACTGCTCTGGTAAATCCATAGACTTTGCCTTTACACCTTCTAAAGAGAATACGTCAGCTTTCATTGTTTGCTCGCTGTACTGATGAATTTTACTTCAGCAACTTCTGATTTTCTTCTGGTTGGACGCGCAGCTTCTGTGATGATAATCGCGCGCTTTGCTGGACCTGGAATAGAACCCTTGAGAAGAAGAACGTCATTTTTGACCATGCCATAATGCAGGAAACCACCTTTTGGATTGACAGCTTTAGGATCAGTAACCATTTTGATGAGCCATTTATTGAATTCAGTTCTTGTATGATAGCCCATTTTACCTGCTTGAGCAACACGCCAAGAAACTTTTTTTGGACGCCAAGAACCAAGTGTACCTACACCACGTTTAGTCTTTTCAGATTTATGCTGTCTGATTTTAACACCGAAACGCTTGACTGTACCCTGATATCCTTTTCCTTTCGTGACACCGTGCACATCTACATATTGTCCTTCTTTAAACACATCTTGGATCTTGATTTCTTTATTGAGTAATTCTTTTCCTAGTTTTAATTTTTCTTCATTCGTTTTCCCATTCATGGGCAACTCGAGCAAGTCTGGTTTCTTCTTGCCGAAGTCTGTTGTCTTTGGCTGTGTATGCACAAGCAAACGTACTTCTTTAAAGTCAGCAATTTCTTTGCCTTGTGTTTTTGGCTTTTTAAAATTTTTATCAAGTTTATCAGAAAATATCTCAGAAACGAGTTGAAGACCATCGACAGAAGCAGTGTAAAAGCGTAAAGAAACAGGTTTTAATGAAGGACACTCAACGACCGTCACCGGTAAGGCGACGTTTTGTCCTTTTGTTAAAGATTTTGGATTGTTATCGCGAATGAGCACATGCGTCATACCCACTTTATATCCCATAAAGCCAATGACTTTAGAAGCATCTACTTCAACCCAGTTTCTAATTCTGGGGTGCTGTCTCTTGGCACGTGATCGGTGCCAGAACTGCATCGAGCCATGACGAGGCCAATACAGTCTATTTGCTCCTGCCATTTGTTTGTGTTTCCTTTAGGTTTTGTTCCCTAGGTGAGAGGGTTGAAACAGCGCATCTATAGACATGTGATGCATTTCGCCTTTCAGAATCAGCGGCTGCTCTCTTGACATACCAGTGTGTTCAGCCCGCCTTACGGCCTTGCTTACATCTCCTCTGGTTGTGTTTTGTTATTAGTGGATTTGTGTCCACTGATGCCCCTCGTAAGGGTAAGAAATCGTGCGTGTGGAGGCTTTATAAAACTTGTGGATTTTTCTGGTATAATTCATCGAATTCCCGCATGAGAGGCTTTACCTCTTGTTTATGGCTTTATTTGCTTGATACATTTTTAACAGTTTGTTGATTTCTAGAGCTGCTACTTCATTTGGAAATTCTTGTTCTATAGCTGCTAATAATTTATTTCTTAGTTTGTAAGTATTTGCTTGTTTTGCGTATGCTAACCAACCTTGCAGATATTCATATATTTGGTCATATGTTATTTTCCCTTCTGTATAGATCTGCTTATAAGATTCTAGCGTTTTCTTTATTTTTCTTAGGTTTGTTTTTCTCAACAATTTATGATGGTTAAATATTCTAAATCCTAAAAAATTTATTCCTTTCTTTAGAGGCATTATCTTTGATTTTCCTGGATGCAATTCTATCAGCAATCTGTTTTTCAAAAATTTATTAATTCTTTCTTTATATATTTCCAGTGTCTTTTTATGCTTATGTAGAATAACAAAGTCATCGACGTAACGAATGTAATATTTTGCTTTTAATTGATGCTTGACAAATTGATCTAGTTGATTGAGATAGACATTGGCAAAGAACTGTGATGTTAAATTTCCTAATGGGAGACCTCGCTCGCCCCCCCCCCGTTCGCACAAGATATATCAATAATTTTCTTAATGAGCCAGATTATGTTTTCATCTTTAATCTTATCAGCAATTATGTCAAGCAGAATCTGATGATCTATTCCATCAAAATAATGTTTAACATCTGCTTTGAACACATATCCTCGCCTTGTTCTCTTATTGTAGATTTTTCTTTTGAACTGATCAAACCTCTGGATTGCTTTCAGCGTTCCTTTGCCTTTTCTATTTGCGTAAGAATCATAGATGAATGTTTCATCAAAAAGAGGTTCAATAATATTGCAGAGAGCATGATGAATGACCCTGTCCCTAAAATCTGCTTTACTAATTTTCCTAGTTTTTGGATCTCGAACAATAAACGTTTTTAATGGGCGTGGCTGGTAGCAATGCATCACTAATTCAATGCGTAATTGCTGCAGATTATTATTGAGATTCTGCTCAAATTCACGGACATATTCCTTCTTTGTTTTACGTTTTCGAGCTTTTCGAAATGCTAGATCAAGATTACTATAACTGCATAAATGCTCCCAAAGATTATTGTATTTAGTCATGAAAAGATATCCTAGCCGTCATAGAGTATTCGACCGTCAGCAATCTCGTTTCCTTTTTGAGGAAATTTCGAGTTCAAGAGATTGTCGTTCCTGAAGTTGAGGTTGTTGCCCCTGTTCCGATAAGCCCTACGGAGACTAGCTTGTTCATACTTAGTATATACACCATAGTTTTAACCTTCGCTCAAGCGCTTCCCACACACTTATCATCGCTATTTGTTATTACTATTGTATTTTATCACAACAAATCATAGGAAGTTGGAATTATGAACAGGCGTGTAATCCATGTCATTACTTCTCATAGTGTTGTTCTGGGTGAACAATTCTCCAAGCAATGGAGCTAGGATAAAAAATAAATTATTTCTTCCTATAAAAAACTATGTGTAAAAAAGAAAAAGGACTATAAACGTCCTGTTCGTAAAAATCGCATTGCTTGTTCAGATCGAGCTTTGATTTCGCTTAGTTGAGTTTCTTGTTCTTGTCTTAGAGCATTCACAAGAGCATCTAAATTTTCGGCGCGACCCTCTGGGTCTTGGATAACTTGTACCCGACCGTCAGCATCCGAGCCCAAGAGACTGTCGCCCCCGAAGTCGAGGCCGTCGCCCCCGCCCCGACAAGCCCAACGGAGACCTGATTGATCTTCTGGAACCCAGATTTGGACACCTTCTTCATCGTCTTTCGCTTCGACTAGATCTCTTACCTTAGGATCATAACGGACTTTACCACTTTTTCTTAAATAAGGAGCTTCGTTTATTTCACTAAACTCTGTTCTTTCAAATGTAAATCCTGGCTCACCACTTGCTGCTATGGGCTTAAGACCTGACACACGCAAAGGTACTTTTGTATCTGTTCTATCAAAAAGCGCTAATACCTGTTTTCGCAGGTTTTCATTTGGTCCTGGATTAGGGAAAAGAGGGATGTCACGAAAATCCGCATAGGTTGTTGCTTTATCAGGAATCGCCTTCCAGTCACGAACCGCTTCTACTGAGCTCAGAACACGCATACCTTTGGTTCTTGCATGTGTTTGCAAAAATAGGTGATAGAAAGCATTTCTCAGAGTATTTGAAAACTCGAGAGGTTCTCCTTTTTGATACTGATGTCTATCTCGCTGTAGTGGAAATGCTTGATTGAAATCAGCAACCGCTTCTTCTCCAATTTCATCATAAAGTAGATTTCCTATAATCGAAGTTGGGATAGTTGGATTTCCTTGTAATTGATAGCGTTGCACTGCAGTTGTGGTTGTCATGGTAACTCCTTTCATTTATAGAAATAGAATGATTGAACCTCTATATAAAGCTTTCTATCTGTAGTTACTTATGAGTAGTATTATCCATTAGTCTTTTTTATTAGCAAAGTTTAAATAGAAGTTGTACTCTAGTATAACTTATGGTAAGAATATCCACTAGAATAGGACCGAAGGGGCAATTAGTCATTCCTAAAGTGTTTCGTGATGAGTATAATCTTCATCCTGGCGACGCTGTGGTTGTCAAAGAGGAAGATCATCAACTGGTTATTGAAAAACCCAAAGATCCTGTTGCCACCTTGGCAGCCATAGCAGAACGTGTTGATTTCCGCGGTAAACTTGATCTTCGCATGATTAAAGAGGGGAAGTATGAAGAACGATGGAAGAAAAGCCAACCTACTACATAGATTCCAATGTCTTTATCTACGCGTCCTCTAGAAACGACGCTCTCGGCCAAGCCGCGCGACGCTTATTGCAAGCAATACAGGTCGGCACTTTTCGAGGCGTTACTTCTTGCTTGACGTTAGATGAAGTCATGTATGTTTTAAAAAAAATACTCCCCACTAATCTTCTTGTCGCAGGAGAACAAATTCTCAATTTAGATATCAAATTCCTCTCTGTTGATAAGCATTTATTATACGCTATGCTCTCACTTATGGAACAACATTCTTTACAACCACGTGACGCGCTTCATCTTGCTACTATGTATGCTAACAACATATCTCTTATAGTAAGTGAAGATAAAGACTTTGATACTCTTCCTTCTGTTGAGCGACTATCAGTTCTTTCTTTTGGACCATAAATCCACTAGATTTATAAAGAACAAAGCCTTATTTACCTTTATCTGGTTGAGGAAAGGAGGATTCCTATGAGAGAAGGTACATTGCCGGTTGCAGGCATGGAAAAATTGCTGAAGAAGGCCGGTGCAGCACGGGTTTCGCAGGATGCTAAAGAGGCTTTGCGGGATGTTTTAGAAGAATATGCTATGGGTTTAGGTGCAAAAGCGATCAAGTATGCACAACATTCTGGTCGAAAAACTGTGAAAAGCAGTGACGTGAAGCTAGCGTCAAAAGAATAATTCTTATAAAGTCTTTTTTTCTTTTTTTTCTTCTCATGAAGATTGGCGTTGATCTGGATGGACCATTATTTCACTTTACTGAAGCATATCTTCACTTTCATAATCGTATATACGGCACTTCTTTTACTATAAAAGATATAACAGAGTATGATATGTCAAGACGATTAGGTGTTTCTCATGAACAACATGGCAAAGATATTTTTTCTTTTTTTGACTCTCCAGAATTTCTTGCTATTCGACCATTTTTTTCTGCCATAAAACAAATACGAGATTTAGCAGAAGAACATGAACTTTGTATTGTGACTGCACGATCAACGACATTTCGGGAACGAACAGCAGTATCGGTTGAGCGTTACTATAATGGTTGCTTTCGAGGAATTTATCATGCAACTGACAATGCTTTTCAGCTCCATGCAGATAAATCGGAAATTTGCAAACAATTGGGTCTTGATTTTCTGATTGAGGACTCCCTTCGCAACGCTGTTGAAGTTATGGAAGCAGGCATTCCTACGACCTTGATTTCTAGACCTTGGAACAAACAAGAACTATTGCCCCCTTACTTACGCAGAACACGATGGAGCAACATTCAACAAGTCATTAAGAAAACTTTGGTTCGCAGCAATAATTACTAACGCATCTTTTTTGTCACAAACATCTTTTCTTGACATGAGTGACAATTAAACTGCACTGCGTCTACAGTCACATCTTTTCCCGCTTCTTCATCAAACATCTTTACTTTTTTTCTCTTGAAAGGGACTTGGATCTCATTTGCTTTTTTACATTTAGCACAAGTATAGAGGACAGACATCGTTAGTGTTCCTTCATACTCTTCTATCGGCGCTTGATATTTACACGAAGGACATTGATATTCTTTGGCGCGCAATTTGTATTTACCTGTCTTAGGATCTCGAGGTTTTTGCATTAATCCATTTTTACACTTTGGACATTTTTCTCTCATGACCCATGCTTTGATTCTGCCATCGCCGATAGTTCTGTTGGTAAAATAGACACAATCGTCCATAGAAGCAGGTGGTGCTAATGCCATTATTGTTCAGTCTCTTTTTTCAACCAATTTTTGTATGATTCATCCACGTCTTGCACCGCAATAGAAAAGATTGCAGGCGTTTCATAACTGTGGACCTTCTTTATCTCTTCTTGTACTCTTTTAAAGTTTTCTTTTCTTGTTTTGATAAGCAAAGTGACTTCAGTCTCTTTCATAATCTTCTCTTTCCATGCATACATTGCTGTGATCGGAAAACTGTTCGTACAGGCACAGAGTTTTTTTGTAAGTAAGTGATTAGAGATTTTATTAGCTTCTTCTTGATTAGCACATGTAGTATAGACTATAATCATAAAGTTGATTAGTCACGAAGATTTATAAAGTTTCTTTTGGATAATCTTCTTGAAAGTCCCGTCGTCTAGCGGTCAAGGATGCGGCCCTCTGGAGGCTGCGACGGCAGTTCGAATCTGCCCGGGACTATTCTTTTTTGCAACGATCCTGACAGAAGCATCCTTAAATACTCTTTTGCCTTTTCTAGAGTATATGGTTTTCCGCAAAGGTAAAATATCAGATTTGGAAGGATTCATGCACGTTTGCCGTTCTTTTTTTAGTACTCATAATATCTTTCAACAATCTGACAAGAAAATTTTGCCTTACTTGGCAGCACAAGCGTCTGAGCATCAATTGCTTATCTATGAAGATCGTGGTGTTGTTAAGGCAGGTCTTTTTTTGGTACAGACAGGAGCAAATGCTGATAGTAGCCATAGGATCTGGAAGTTCAGACATTTCGCTTTTCCTTCTGATGATATAGGATCTCGACTCTTGGCTTTGGCAGAAGATTGTGCCCGTTCTGCTTCAACAACAGCAAAAATTGAATTGACTATTGCAGAAAGTGAACCAGGAAAGGAGTTTTATCTCAACCATGGATATGTAGAAGAAGGTGTACTCAATAATCATTATCGACCTCGAGAAAAGTGTTATATACTAGGAAAATCTTTTCTTTGAACTATGCCAACTGACAATGATATCCTCAATTTTATTTTTGAACTTGGACAATTGAGACATATCAAGAATGCTGGCCATCGACTGATTGGCGTTGATCATCCATATAGTGTCGCTGAGCATAATCTTCGAGCTGCACAAATTGCTTTTATTCTAGCTAAGATGGAGAATTACAAAAACCCTTATGAAGTCTGCACGATGACTGTCTTTCATGACATGGAAGAATGCAGAACTGGTGATTTCAATAAAGTTATGAATAGATATATCACTGGAGATAAACTAGGAGTAATTCAAGATCAAACTGAGAAACTAGAAGCCATTGGCAAAGACATTGCACACCTTTGGAAACAACATGAAGAGCATACTACACAGGCAGGCATTATTTCCAAAGACGCAGATTTACTGGAGCAAGCAGTCATGGCTAAAGAATTAGTGGAGAAAGGCTATGCTTACGCGCAAGATTGGATTAAGAATACAGGTATGAAATTACAGACTGCTTCTGCGAAACAATTGCATCAAGCTTTACAAAAAAGTGATTCGAATGCTTGGTGGCAAGGATTGAAGAAACACACTGATATTCCTAAGAAATAACTTATTTCTTTTCAAAACGATTGTTATCTCGACCATATAATTTATCGATTGCTTTTCTGAACTCTTTATCCAAATCAATTCCCAATGAATTTGCCATACAGCAGACTGTAAAGATTATGTCTGCAATTTCTCCACCTATACTACTTGGCTTTTCACTTGGTTTTTTTCTTTTTGGTCCAAATTCGTGGTTCACTTCTCGCGCTAGTTCTCCAACTTCTTCTGCTAGGCGTGTAAGAATCTCGTGCGGTTTCCAATATCCTATTTTATACTGCTGTACCCAATCATCAACTTGTTTTTGATAATCACTTAGAGCCATAAATATGTTTAAATTAAGAGTCTAATAAATATATCTGGTCTTATTGTTACTACTTTATAGAAACTACAACTAGAAAGGTTTTTAAAGTCTGTAAACTCCCTATTTATCTATGGCTTCAACCTTTATTGCAAGAATAGACGTTGCCTTAGGCAAACTATCGAATATTTATGATCCTAACCAATTAGAGCGAGATATTCTTAGATTAACACAACAGATCGAAGCTAATCCTTCTAATTGGAAGGTCGCACAAGAACTTGCAAGAGTTTCTCAACAATACCAAGCATTTAGAGAGATATCCGAGCATTGTGTCTTTTTGAAAGAGTATGTTGATGAAACTGGAGAAGATGAAACTTTAGTAACTGAAGGAACTACTCTTTTATCACGCATTTCAGATCTTTTACTGCAACAAAAGTTCTCTGGTCCTTATGATCATGAATCTGCACTTATTACTCTTCAACGAGGTGAAGGTGGAAAAACTCTAGATGATTTCATAAGAAGCCTTGTAGGAGCCTATGATTCTTTTGCTTGTCACAAAAATCTTCGACCTGAATTCTTAGCTTCAAATGGTGAAACTGTTCTAGAGATTGTTGGAGAGAATGGATTTGGTTTCTTTGGAGGAGAACATGGCGTCCACAAATGCATTTACATGAATGAGCAGAATAGAGTACACACTGGATATGTTACTGTAACTGTAGAACCACTTATTGAACAACCTGAAATAACTATTGGTGAAAAAGATTTGAGATATGAATTTCTTTCAGGAAGCACGCCCGGCGGACAACATGCCAATAAAGCACAAACAGGCGTTCGTATTACTCATGTTCCTACTGGTCTTCAGGCAGTCGCAAAATCTCGCTCCCAATCCTCTAATTTAAAGGATGCTAAACAAGTATTATTTTCACGAGTTACACGACATTATGCAGATCAAACAAAAAACCCTGGAGATGAAAGAGTCCCGCCTCAACGAGGAGGTCATCATTTTAGAACCTATCGTCTAACCGGTTCCCGCTTTATCAAAGATCATAGATCAAATGTTACAACTTTTGATGTTGATAGTTTTTTCAGAGGAGATATCGAACCTTTTATTCTTGGAGATTATCATATAGCGATAGACTAATAGATTAATTTTTGAGTGATAAAGCTTATAAAAGAATTTCTTTGTTTTATTCTTAGTGCTCCCGTCGTCTAGTGGTCAAGGACGAAAGCTTCTCGAGCTTTAAACACGAGTTCAAATCTCGTCGGGAGCGTATCTTTATAAACCCACATTTCGCAGCATAAATATGGGAAGCTTTAGATCAAACAGTCGTGGAGGATTTGGCGGTAGATCTAGCAATAGGTCTGGCGGACGATCAGAAGGCAGAGGTAACTTTAGAGGACGATCTAGTGGCAGACGCTTCGAAGGTGACTTTGAAGAGCGAGGCGGCTTTGAGGATCGCAGAGGTGGTGGCGGAAGATTTGAAAGAAGATCTCCTGAAATGCACGATGTTGTTTGCGCTAAATGTGGCAAAGACTGTCAAGTTCCTTTCAAGCCTACTACTGATAAACCTGTTTTCTGCAGCGATTGTTTCAAGAAAAATGATGCTCCAAGAGGCGATAGAGGATCTGGTGTCACTGCAGAACAATTCAATAAGCTTAACGCTAAGGTAGACAAGATTCTTGAGATTTTAGAAGCTGTGACTGAAGTAGAAGAAGATGAAGAATCTGAAGAAGACGAAAAGTAATTATTTTCTCGCTATTTTCCACAACAAGTTGAAATGATTTCTATATCCGTCTGCTATTTCTTTATCTCGTATTAATATCACGAAGGGATTTTCCTTGCTCCAATGGATGATAGCGACACGATCTGCATAAATGTTCATGGATGCTGGATTGTCATAATCTTTCGGCAGATATTTTATTTCTGCTAATTTGATGTTTCTTTCACGTCTTTCCTTGCCACTATACAACAATTTGATCTTGATTTTCTTTTGGATACGACGTTTGTCATAGCTGTGAAAATAATATTGTAAGACTTCTTTTGCCAATGAAGAAGCACTGATGATAAGGATTTCTTTTGCTGTCGCTAGCTGATCTTCAAAGACGCTTTTCAAGCCATTTTTTCCCCGATAGAACAAGGTTTCTGACTTTTCTTTGGTCTGTTGATATTTTGCTCGTAATTGCGGAAGCAACTCTTGCACTGTCGCTTCTTTTTCTTTCAGCAGATCTACTAATCGTTCTGGATTGGTAGCTTCAAAGTATTTTCTGTTATTTTTGACTATATACCCCACTAAGCCTTTCTGGATCAACCGTTCCAAAGCGTCATAGACAGACCGACGGTGAATGCCTGATTTTCTTGTTATCAACCCTGCTAATGATGGACCTAGGTCTAGCAGCACATTATAGATCTTTGCCTCCATTGGCGTTAATCCGAATACTTCTGCGAACTGTTCCACATCCTTTTTCATGCTCTTGACATTTATATATATTATGGTGTCATTTCTCACCACACTATTTTATTATCTCCTTCTGAGCTCTTTCTTTCATGGAGGAAAACCATGACACAAACAACACTAAGTAAAGAACAATTTTTTAGCTATCCAAGCACGGTAAAAGCGATTCGGGAAGGAAGAACTATTTTAGACCATCTAGGACGCGATCTCGTTGATGTTATCGCTACTGCTGGAGATGCCGCAGTTATCACCGGTGAACAACTGGTGCCTTATAGCAAACGCATGGCATATGGCTATAGACATGCACAAAATTTCTTAAAACGCGGACCTGAAGTGCATATTCCTGTTCCAGCCACTCAAGATGAAGCAACAAACTATAGAATAGGTCCTGGACGAAGACGACTACGTGCTTTTGAAGGCGTGAAGCCAGATGAACGAAAGTGTGGCTATGTGTGGAGATCTATGCGTGACGGACTCAGAAGAAAAGTCCATTTGGTTGATTGTGTAGAAGGTGCAAAGATTTTTGCCTTTAGTCATCGATCGAGTGATGCACATGATGCGCTTGTGGTAAAAAAATATACAGATGTAAGAAACGTTAATGATGCTGGCGGATCTTATGACTGCCGAGTTCCTTCCAGAAGTAGAGATCTACAGTTCTCTTTCATACTTCATTCAGTCCCTATGCTAGGAACTCAAGAGCAACACTATGTGTGGACGAATTTGCATAGTTCAGGGCATAGTGGCGGTGTTGTCGGTAAGAATCTCGACACACGCTGTGGATCCAAACAATATGACAAACTTACGTTCAGAACACCAGTAGGACAGCACATCTTTTGCGCTCATGAAATTGCCGCTTATTTGGCGATTTCAACAAAAGCAGGCAAAGATGCAGAAGGGAAAATTATGCTACAACCTTTTGCACTACCAGCACCAGCAACTGTTGACTTCTATAAAAAGTGCAGGAATCAAGTCTTGCTCCAAGAGCACAAACGAGGCCCATTAGGCAAACAACGCATAACGCACAGAACCTTAAATGAAGCAGAATTAGAAGTACTGTTATGGCGATTTACTGCACGACAAGGCTATGTAGACAGCTGGTTTGCCAGTGAATCTCGACATGGGCAACGGCTACGGGACTATGCTTGGTAGACTAGGATAAACCTTAAATAAAGCCTTTCTTTCTTTTTTCTATGGCTAAATTTTATGTCACGACAGCAATCGATTACGTCAATGCCAGACCTCATATTGGCCATGCGTATGAAAAAATAGTAGCAGATGTTTTAGCTAGATGGCACCGTTTACTTGGTGATGATGTTTTTTTCCTGACGGGAACTGATGAGAATGCCCAGAAAAATGCACAAGCTGCACAAGAAGCAAAAATAGAGGTCAGGACATTTGTAAATAAAAACTCTCTTGCTTTTCGACAACTATGCGACAAACTTACCGTGAGCTATGATGATTTTATCAAGACAACAGAAGCTCGACATGTCAAAGTAGCACAATATATTTTTACTGAACTTGCACGAACTGGCGATATTTACAAGGGAATTTATGAAGGACTCTATTGCACTGGTTGCGAAGCATACTATAATGAGAAAGAATTAGTTGATGGCAAGTGTCCTGAACACAATAAAGCTCCAACTCATATCAAACAAGAAAGCTATTTCTTCAAGATGAGCAAATACCAAGATAAAGTATTGAACCTTTTACAATCAGGAAGTTTTGTTCTACCAGAGGGAAAATGTTTGGAAATCACTAATAGAATCAAAACTGAGGGGCTGAAAGATCTTTGTGTGAGCAGATATGATGCTAGCTGGGGCATTGACGTTCCTATTGACAAGAAACACAAAATTTACGTCTGGATTGACGCCTTAAGCAATTATATTTCTGCGCTTGGATATCCTGGTGGAGCTAAATTCAAGAAATATTGGCCTGCAGACGTGCATCTCATTGGCAAAGGCATTAACTGGTTCCACTCTGTGATCTGGCCTGCTTTGCTCTTTGCTTTAAAAGTTAAACAACCGAAATTAATCTTAGTGCATGGTTATCTCACTGTTGAGGGCAGAAAGATGTCTAAAAGCTCAGGAGCTACTATTGATCCTGCTGCACTTGTAGAAAAATATGGTGTTGATGCCTTGCGCTACTTTTTACTCAGAGAGATTCCTCTCTGGCAAGACGGTGACTACAGTGAACAGTCACTCAAAAATCGACTAAATAATGAACTGAATAATGATTTAGGTAACCTAGCAAGCAGAGTTTTGACCTTGACCGAGAAACATTTCCCAGAACTGAAAAAAGTCACTGTTGATTCTTCTTTAAGTAAATCATTTGATTTAGACGCTATTAAAAAACACATCGCAGCTTTTGAATTGCACAATGCACTTACAGAAATTTGGGCATTTGTTCATGCTGCTAATAGGTATGTTAATGAACAGAAACCTTGGGAATGTACAGGAGCAGTTTTACAGAAACAATTGTACACCTTGCTAGAAGCATTACGCATATTAGCTATCATTTTACAGCCATTTATCCCATCTACTACAGACAAGCTTAATACACAACTCGGAGTCAAGCCTGGCACGTTGAAAGACTGCACGTTTGGCAAGATAGCTAGTTACAAAGTCAAAAAAGGAGATAATCTCTTTCAGAAAGTATCTTAGGAGGCACACGATGGAACCTGTTACTTATGATGACTGGAGAAAATTGGAGTTACGAATTGCTGAAGTTATAGACGCAAAGGAACACCCAGAAGCAGACAAACTTTTAATCCTCAAGGTCAAAATAGGTGCTGAAGAGCGAACGATCGTCGCTGGCATTAAGCAGCATTATACTCCTAAGCAAATTATTGGAAAGAAAATCGTCGTCTTTGCAAATCTACAACCCAGAACCTTGCGCGGGGTCACTTCTCAAGGCATGTTACTCGCTGCAGTTGACGGTGATAAAGTCATTCTCTTGCAGCCTGAAAAAGACATTGCTTCTGGCGCAAAAATCCAATAATTACTGAACTGGTTCAATAAATGAAAGAGCTATTTGCTCGCCGCGGCGCGTTGTAAACTGTATTCCCTCCTTATAGGTGTACACACGAATCACAATGGGTGAACCTTCAACTAGAGGCATTTGCTTCACTTCATCTGGTTTTCCGAAGGTTATGAGAAATTCATCCTTGAAATATTGTAACTTTGTCTTTCCTTGTAAGAATTCATTAAATGCTTTATTTACCGTAATCTTTTCTAGAGCATCTTCTTTGAATTGCAATATGACTCCTGTCTCATTTAATCCGAATGCTTTTCCAAATTCCATATTGATAATATCAGGCGCATAGAAGTTTTGTGCATCTGGATATCCTATAGCATCGAGCACTTGCTGTTGCGTGCTTCCCAACTTAATCCCTTTCAGCGTTACTTGGTCACCTTGTAAATTTTCTATTGCCAATACATCTGTTGTTGTCAATTCATACATTTTTTTTATAGAAGGCATGTATCCGGAAGTTATGAGAAAGATTATGAGCGCAATGAACACTATAGCACCTAGTGCAATGAACAGTTTATTCTTGTGCTGGCGAATTTTTCGCTTCATACGTCGCAGGGACATGGTTTCCAGTTGCTTCTTGTTGTTTTATAAAACTTATGAAAGTAAGTGAGCCCGAACAGATTTGAACTGTCGACCTCCACCTTATCAGAGTGGCGTTCTAACCAGGCTGAACTACGGGCTCTTCACTGAAAAAACTACAAAAATCATTTATAAAGATTTGCATAAAGCTTATTCTAACATCTCAATTAGCTTAGGGATTTTCTTTAGCTCTCTTCTTGCTTTTAAGAAGAAAATGAGTGATGGGCCTACAATAAATGCTGAAAAAAACGATAAGAATACTAAGGATTTATTATCGAACAAAATTTGTTTTGTCACAAATCCAACACCAACTGCAATTATATACGTGAAAAATATGATGATAGTCGTAGAAGCTATATTCAAATTCTTTTGGAATTCTAAGTCTAAAATATTCTTTTTTATAGTATTCATCTTAGTCCCTCATAGAAAATGCAAGCGAAATGATACCTGCTATGCCCGCAATACCAGCACCTATGAGTATTGTATATGATGGCTGTTGCTTCACTACTTGAGCAAGTGTCAAGAAAAAACCTATCAACAGCAATATAACGCCAACAGCACCAACAACTATAGAATTATCTTTTTTCATAGACAGTAGGAAGAAAGTATTCTTTATATGTTTTACTTAGAAAAACCCGAATAGTTTTCGACAGTTCTAAAAAAAGGACGCCTTGGAGAGGATTTGAACCTCCGACCACATGGTGTCTGCACAGCCTAACAGCCATCTGAGCCATAGTTTTCTATGTGTGCTCTACCAGGCTGAGCTACCAAGGCATCTCTTAGAATAGGCTTTAGCGACGTTTAAAAAACTTTCTTTACTGTTAAGTAAACTTCTTAACGTACCTTTTTTCGTGAGCAGAATACGCCTTCTTTGACGTCCTCAATGGAAGATACATGACTTTTTTGGCACGTTAGAAAGTGTATATGCTGAGAAGCTCTTGCCTGTAAAAAATGGAATTCTGTCTTAAAACCTTCAAGAAAGCGTGGCTCGTTGGAAACTTGACTTAACATTTACAGAAGATTTATAAGAACTGGTCATTTACTTTTCATAGAGGTGTTTCGATGTCGCTAGTAACAGCCATAAGTTATTTTGTCCAGGAAAGTTGGGCTTACTTTATCACGTTTGTCTGGCCACGCATTATTGACATTGTGACTACACCCATCCACCATAAGCAAGCATTATGGCTTATGGTACCTCTCCTGATTTCTACAATTCTTATGCAGTTATACTTTGGACGTAATAAAGACGAAGAATTGGGATGGAATACCGCGTATGGCAACTCCATTGCACTCATTTATATCTCCATAAGTCTTCTGAAGATTATCTATGATCAGTATGGTTATGGTTTTTGGGATAACCTAACTCCTGAGCTTACTTCAAAGATTATTTTTATTGGCATCATAATGTTCCAGGCATTCTTGTTAGCTTTCCTTGATTTATTTCATTTCTTACCGAAACGATTTTCTTTTTTCATCAGCTCCCTGCCTTCTGTTTTTGTCATTGCTTTGATAACTATTGTGGTTGTTCATTCAGATATTCCTCTTGATCGAGTAACTCTTCTTGCTGCATTTTGCCTTTTTTTCGCAAGCATTGTTCTTTTCGCTTTTTTCCGCTGGCTAGTGCCTCCAAGTCAGACAGCAAGAGCATATTTAGAACACAGACATGAACTGCATCAGACAGAACGACAACTCAAACAATTAGAGCATCATAAGAAAATCGAAGACATGGAAACACAAGTCAAACAAGCAGTTGATGGTGCTGTGCATAAACTTGAACAGCCTTTGGTGAAAATCGGAAACTTTTTCAAACGACCGTAATCTTTTCACTTTTTCGTGCCAAAGTGTTATAAATATTTTTGCTTCTCTGGGTATATGCGACGATGGTTATTCTTTTTGGCGCTGGCATTTGTATGTGGTTGGAATTGGCAAACCCACCCCGCTTTTGTGGAAACTTTGTACTATTCTCTAGATAACACAAACATTAAAATGTTTAATCTGACTCTGCTTCGCGAAGGAAGTTTGGCACCAGATAAAGACTTTCATGACAACCGATATCATCACTATCCACCAAGCTATAATCTCAGTGTTTATTGGTTACATAAGGCGGAGGATGCTTATCGACTGCAGGATTTTACGACTGCAAGCTATGCCTTTGGTGTTGCCAGCCATTATATTTCTGATTCTTATGCTGCACCCCATAATATTCAAAAAGAATCTCCGAAAGACCATAGTGCTTATGAAAAGCAAGGGTCTGACCATTATCTCTTTGTGCCTTGTCCTGTGGACTTTCAAACTATACAGCTGAATAAGACTCTTATGGCAGCAACGAAAACTGGAGAGCTATGGAAGTATTGGTTATTGGCAAAGGAACCTCGTTATGCTGAGCAACCTGTTGCAACCGCCATGGGCTCTCTCTATACCATCTTTTATCAGACTTTTAACATAACTTGTGCACAAAAAACAACGACATATACTTCTGCTTCCTGGTTACCGAGTACTCCTTTGACTCTGCTTTTCTTCTCTGTTGCGTTGTATTTTCTCTTAGAAACTTGCTATTCACTCATCAAGACCAAATAATCTTTTGAAAAAGAGCACTATTCTTTGCAGGATGGACATTCTCTCTGGTGTAGGAGTTATAGTTTGCTCTCTATTTTTCTCTTTGATTGCTTTTTCACAGCAGCACACTTTTCCCGTTGCGCAGTATCCTAAACCTTTGTTGTATTCCTCTCCAAGACAAGAAGGCACATTGGGATTACTTTTCTTATCACGACAAGCTGATTGATCAAATCCCTCTTCCTTGCAAGCATCGAAACAGGATATTTTAGCGCAGTCAATATAACAGAGGCGCTCTCCAGGTTCACAGACATTATCACCGCAGATTATTTCATCGGACGATTTTTCTTTCGTGACATCGATCTTCCCAAATCCTTCGCCTGTCACTATAATACTAAGCGTTTCTTTGAGAATATCATATGCTTTGTAATTACCGACTATTTTTGCTGCTCTTCTTGTGTCTTCCAGACTACTTCCTGCAATAATCAGATCATTACCAACAACACGAATAACTGCCTCTCCTTCATTATAGGGCCATTCTTCGCAGCTGATAGGGATTAAACTGTTATCACAAGGATGACCAATAAGTATCTTTGATTCTTTAGGCTGCACCTCATTCTCAATGACAGATTCGAGATCAGGTCGATTTATATTATATTTCTTAATACCTAAGGCAACATCGATTGCTGCAAAACTGTCTCCACCTTTTGCTTTTGCGCCGAGTACAATTTTATGCTGCTCATCAACACGTTGCAGATATTCGTAGATTGAATCTACAGCTGCGTAAGATATTGGCGATAGTATCACTAAAGCTGCAAGCAAGATCGCTAGTTTTTTCATATTCTTTTGAACACCATAAACCCCTTTACATTTTTTTCTTTATATTCGTTTGCCTTCTTGGACAATTCACCGTTGGTTAGGAAGATGACGGGAAGCTTCTTTAGCTGGCCTTGATTATGCGCTAAGCTGAGGTCTGAGTCTGCGATTTTTTTCTTGTTCTTAGCGATAAGAATATATTCCAATAAACCTACATTCGAAGGCACTTTTGCTATGATCTCATATTCTTTATTTTTCTTGATCACTTTTTCTTCTATACTTTGAATATGGTTATTCTGGAGATATGTTCTGATGCTTTGTATAAATGCATCTGTTGATTCTTTCTTCATCGGCTTTTTTACTTCTTTTATCTGCTGTCGCTCTAGCTCTGGAGTTGCAGATTTTGTTGGCAATGATGGTTCTGGTCTCTTGACGGGCTGTACTGCTTGCATGGTTGCCTGCATGACTGTTTGCGGAATAGTAGACTGTTGTTGCACTTTGACTGCTTCTTGCCGCTGTATTACCTGAGGAGTTTGCAGGTGTTCTGTTACCTGCATGTACCAACGCCACACTATTTCCTGGTTTTGATTGTAGGAAGGAACTGCAAAATCTTTTATTGCACGCAGGGCAACACGAATAGCTGGCTCAAGATCCTTATCTTTGAGTATTCTTTTCTCCTTTAGCAAATTATAAGCTTCTTTCTCTTTTTGCTGGAGACCATGGTAGAGCATGGATAGTTTTTCCTCTTGACCTGGCATGTAATAGACTGGAGTACCACCTATTTTTGCGCTGCTGATCTTGATGATTTTGTTATTGAGGAGTTCAGAAAGAAGGGCTCCAGCATAGAACGTGTCCTTGCCCAAATCCTTTGCCACCTGCATAGGGATAACTGGACCTTTCATCTTTACAAAAGCAAGCACTTTATCACGCATTTCCATGACTAAGCCTTTTCAAAAGAAGTTTTTAAGGATTGTTGTTATAGACTTACTATGGACGCTTCCCTAACAGATTATCTTCTTCTCAGAAGAGCAATATTGTTGATTCCTGGCTTTTTTGCTCTAGCTACAACGTTTCTTTGAAACCAGCCGATGAATTCAAATTGCTTATGTCCCTTCACTATATTCTCAAATTCCTTCGCGCAGAGCAGGTCATTGACAAAGCTTTCTTTCAGGGAAAACTCTCTTCCATTATCGTTTACCATCATTCTAAAATCTTCTTCTACTTTCTTTTTTCCTTTTTTGATACGTTGGTAAAAAACCTTTACTCTTATTTTTCCTCTTCGCATGGTCCATGCCTGCGGCAGGAATATCTTCTTTGGTAAATCTGGCGTTAAATTCTCCACTAGATACAATCCTCCACTGTTTAAGGATTTTGCAACTGCATTGAGATGCTTTATTATTTCTTTCTTATCTTTGAGATTGCCAATTGTTCCCATCATGATGAACGCAAAGTCTACTTTTTTCTTGAACCTGAAATTTACCATATTCGCATGAACTGTTTTTATAACGAGCTTTTGTTTCTTGGCTTTTTGCTGTACATGTCTAAGCATTTCAGTGCTTAAATCTAGACCTAAAGTGTTGTATCCTCTTCTCGCTAGCTCATATAACTGCAAAGCCGGGCCACACCCAATATCTAGAACGCTCTTCACTTTTCTTTTGCTAAACTTGTGTATGAAGTGTTCGAAGAGGTCTGCTTGCTTTTTAGGATTAACAAAACTAAAAGCAATTTCGTAATAGAGTGGTTTTTTGTAAATATGCATAAGAGATTATGGCCTCGTCCACATGGCCTGCCAGTAGGTAACATCTCCCTCGTCATCAACAACACCAATCAGAAGATTCTTTCTTGTCGAATGCGCAACTCTACTTTTTGCAGAAAAATCATACCAAGTTAGTGTCTCTCCCTCATGCACAGGATAGAGAATCCAACGAGCATGATCATCGCCTGGTTTGATACCACGATCATAGACTCTGAAATCTGCTCCAAATTTCAACGCAGTTTTGACAATATAACCACGCATGCGCATGTCTCGGAAGACAGCGTAGCGAATCCAGAAGTTCGGCTCTACTTTTCTAGCACGAGCGATGAAGCTTTCTTTCGTAATCTTTTTCTTTTTTTCGTCAGTAATAGTCATTTTCTTTTTTTCCAATAAATATAATGCTTCGACTAAGGAATAGACTTGCTTGCCTTCTTGTGGTTCACCAAATCTTGAAGCATCATATACTGCACGTGCTTCACCTTTTGCTTCTGCCACGACACGTTCTCTGGAGAGGACTGCTTTGATCTTCTTCTTACTACCAAGACTTTGTTTCTCTGTTCCTTCATGCTGTTTTTTTACCATCATACTTGAGTGAATCGGAAACTATATAAAAAGCTTGTCTTTAGCTTGTTTTATGGAAATAACCTTTCTTGGTACTGGTTCTATGCTGCCCACACGGGAGCGAAATGGCACTGCGATGCTTTTGACTTATAGAGATCAAGGACTACTATTTGACTGCGGGGAAGGCACACAACGACAACTGAGAATTGCGAATATTCCTGCTACTAAAATAACCAAAATTCTCGTGAGCCATTGGCATGGTGATCATGTCTTTGGATTGCCTGGATTATTACTCACTCTGGGAGCAAGCCATTATCAAGGTACGCTGGAGATGTTCGGACCTAAGAAAAGCAAACAACGTTTTGCGGACCTCCGTAAACCTTTTGTTGCTCAAAACATTTTACCTATCACACTCAAAGAAGTAAACAAAGGCATCTTTTATGAAAATGATTTCTTCAAACTCGAAGCGTTAGCTTTGGAACATAGCACGACTGTTCTAGGCTATTCTTTTATTGAGCAAGACAAATTTCATATCAATGTTCCTTATGCCAAGAAAATGGGTTTACTGAATAATCCACTCCTGAGCGACTTACAAAAAGGCAAGGATGTGACATGGCAGGGTAAGAAAATTAAAGTCAAAGATGCGACAACACGTTCACCTGGCAAGAAAATTACGTTTATTACTGACACTCGATATTGCGCCAATGCTGTGAAGCTGGCTAAGAACGCTGATGTTCTGATTTGCGAAGCTACGTTTATGCACGACTTAAAAGAAAAAGCCAAGCAATTTGCTCATCTGACTACAAAACAAGCTGCGATGCTAGCGAAGAAAGCAAACGTGAAGCAATTGATCATCACTCATTTCAGCCAGCGCTATAAAGACATCAAGGCTATGGAAGCGGAAGCGAAAGCAGTTTTTCCAAACACTGTTGCGGCATATGATTTTTTAGTCTATAAGACCTAGGTGATGCTATGGAATGGTATACTTTAGTCATTCTCTCCTCTGTTTTTTTAACTATCCAGCATATCTTACAGAAAAAAGTCTTGTTTCGCGAGCATGCCACAGAATATCTGACCGCATTTTGCCTCTTGACTTGGATAAGCTTATTGCCTTTCCATGATCAGATTCAATTTGCCATTCCTGCTCCTACCTTCTTCCTTCTGTATGTCATTGCAGTCTTATCTATCTTCACTTGGCTGCCTTGGGTCAGAGCTTATCGGCATATGGAAATTTCCACTATAGAACCTTTGCGTAACCTTGGTCCATTAGTAACTATCTTCTTAGCAGCCTTGTTTTTAGGAGAACGTCTTGATAGCATTCATTTTGTAGGCATCTTACTGCTCATCATTGGCAGTTATGCTCTTGAGATCGCAGTGTTCCGCGTCCCTTGGTGGAAACCATTTCAATTATTGCAGAAACGCTTCATTACTCAGATTCTTATCTCTATGAGCATTGGAAGCGTTGTTGCTCTTCTGGCTAAAGTTGCACTTTCCTCTGTGAATGTCTTTACGTTTATGTTTTTTACTTTTTTTATAGCATCACTGCACATGCTCATTATTCAGTTCATCAAATATGAAGGCATTTATGATATTATCAAGGTTGTTCGTGCTGACTGGGTTTTACTGGCCTTAATTGTGGCTACGACTCTTCTTTCTGATTACTTACACTTTGTTGCTATAGCGATGCCTACTACCTTGATTTCCTTGGCTATTCCTTTACGACGCCTTAGCACGTTATTTGTGACTGTTTTAGGAGGAGAATTCTTTCATGAACATAAACTCTTTCAGAAGACGATTGCTTGCATTGTGATGCTGCTAGGGACGTATTTCTTATTGCTATAAACATCCCTCTCTATGCCACAATAAACCTTTTAAGCTACTATTGATTGTTTTCTCTATGGACATAACGAAACTTTATCAATCGCAAATATCGCTTACCGAATGGTTTGCCCATCTTAATCATAGCCTGACTGAAGAGATGAGAAAAGAGGATAATGAAAAAAGAGAGCGACTAGCTGTTCTCCACAAGCTTATTCATCTTCCTTTTGATGAGCCGCGCCAATTTCCAGCTTCTGAATTAATACATTCAAGTAAAGTATTTACAGAATATGTCCATGTTCATGGCAATGAACTTTGTGCCTTGCGCTTAATACCGACATTACCTGATCTGCCTAAGCTTCGGATGAGAGGCAAAACAATCAAAGAGGCAATACTTTGGGGTAAAGAACAACAGATTCATTTTTCTGACTACAAAGCAGACTTTGTACCTCACAATGAACATAGCACTTGGTCTACCATTTTTATTGTCAATGAACGAGGTGCTTTCGGGGAGATTATTCAAGGAGGACATCATCAGCTCACCCAAGGATTTTATGAGAAACATCCCCCCATTACTTTTCTTTTTGATTTTGAATCTCTTACTTTGCAAACATCTTCTCCTCTTGCTGAAGCACATATTCGAGAGCTCTTGCGTTTCATTTCTGTTCCTGATAGAGAGAAGCAAAAGCAGTTGCAACAAACACTCTCTGCTTCATTTAGCCATGGATATCTTTGCGGTTATTTTGAGACTGTTCAATCACTAGAATTTGGAACTTGGTTTATTGATTACAATCGTATTCTAGGCAATTTATATAAAGATTACTTACCTTCCTTGAAAATGACTGATGATCCGACAGTGGTTTTACGTGGACAAATAGGCAATAAAGGCAAAATAACAGGCAAGGTACGGCTTTTGGTAGACACTACTGCTTCTCCCCCTTTAGAGGCTGATGAGATTCTTGTTTGCACTATGACTACACCAGAGCACATTACCCATATGCAACGTTCAGCTGGCATCGTTACTGATCTTGGAGGCATCTTAAGCCATGCCGCTATTATAAGCAGAGAACTTAACAAGCCCTGTATCGTTGGCACTGGTTCTGCGACACAACAGTTACGCAATGGAGACAAAATCGAGGTAGATGCTACTCAAGGCATTGTCAGGAAACTTTCATGAAATTTATTAAACCATTTCAGGAGATTAGTAAAACAGATGTAGCTCTAGCTGGAGGCAAAGGAGCCTCTTTAGGAGAGATGACTCAGGCAGGCATTCCTGTTCCTCCTGGGTTTGTACTTCTCGCCAACGCATTTGAACACTTTATTACAACAACAGAACTCGCTGTGGAGATAGACGCCACATTACATACTGTCAATCATGAAGAAATGCACACGATAGAACACGCTTCTGAAAAAATTAAGGCTTTGATACTTGACGCAGACATGCCTAAAGACATCGAGGAAGAAGTAAAAAAATGTTTTAAAAAATTAAATGCGAACTATGTCGCTGTTCGATCGAGCGCTACTTCTGAAGACAGCGCTTCTGCCGCATGGGCTGGCCAATTAGACAGTTATCTGAATACAACAGAGGAAACACTTCTAGACCATGTCAAAAAATGTTGGGCGTCCTTATTCACACCGAGAGCTATTTTTTATAGATTTGAAAAGCAGCTTCATAAAGAAAAAATCTCAGTAGCTGTTGTTGTACAAAAAATGGTTGACTCTGAGTCTTCCGGTATCGCTTTTTCTGTGCATCCCGTGACGCAAGATTATAATCAACTGATTATCGAAGCTGGATTTGGTCTGGGAGAAGCCATAGTTTCTGGGCAAATAACTCCTGATAGTTACGTTGTTGAGAAGCAACCTCTGAGGATCTTGGAGAAAAAAATCCATGAACAAGCAAAAGGTCTTTTCAGAGCACAGAATGGAGGCAATGCATGGCAACAACTAGGAGAGCGAGGAAAAAAGCAAGTGCTCAAAGAAGAGGAAATACTTGAGTTGGCTAAGCTTATCATGAAGATTGAACAGCACTATGGTTTTCCTGTAGATGTGGAATGGGCAAGAGAAAAAGGCAAATTTTACATTGTCCAGAGCAGACCTATTACAACACTCTCTTTTAAAGAGGATATAGAAGAAAAAGAAAATTTTGCAACAAAGTTTGTTAAATTAATAAAAAAACAAAATCAACAGTTATATCCACCAATTCATAACGTTAGTGTATTTGTAGAGTCTTCTGGTTTTGAAAATAAAAAATATTTTGAACCTTATTATGATGATAAAACACCTATTCCAATTCTTACAATAATGAAAGAAGGAAGAGGAACATGTTTTCTTCCTATAAATAAACTTAAAAATCTCTCTAAGGAATTTTTCATTAGATATTGGAAAACCACCTCAGTTCTTGATAAACAAAGAAAAATGTATAATAATAAACATAGAAAGTTAGAAAGTTTAAACTTAAAAATGTCTTATAAATATATTAAAAATAATTCTGAGTCCGTTCTCTTAAAAGACTTGGAAAGAGTTGGAGATTCTTTTGCGAGAGCTAATGCATCCGCTTGGTTCTGTATAATGTTCGATAAAGATTTTTGTTTGGAATTACTAAAGCAATTGAAGGCAAATATCTCTGAGAAAAGACTAAATGAAATATGGGATCAAGCAATAATTTCTGTATCTGATTCGTTTGAAAGGAAAAGGAAAAGGAAACTATTTAACGAATTAATGAATCAAAAAGAAATAGATTCTCTGTCAGAAGAGTTTCAATATTTTTTTGCAGGTTATGATAAAATATTACCTCTATCTATAACTAAAGAAAAAATGAAAGAGGAAATAAGAGATCTTTCTTTGGAAAAAATTAAAGAAGAACTAAAGCGATACGATTCTGAAAGAGAAGCAAAAAAGAAAAAATATGAAAAGTGGATTTCTACATTATCCCAAGATGAGAAAAAACTTGTAAATTATATTCAAGAGATAATTGATTTGAGAGATGAAAGAAAAGAACCATTAGCAATTGGGCTTACACTTATATATCGTGTTGGACAGTTATTCTTTGAAAAAGCAGGCATACCTGAAGAATATATTATGTACTCTTGTTATCCAGAACTTAGTAAAGGAAGTGAGTATATCAAAGAACAAAAACAAAATATTCTAAAGAGAAAATCTGGAGTAGCTGTTTTAATTGATGAAAATGGTAATCTGTCATTTGAATTAGACACATTTGAAGAATGTAATAATTACATGCTTGATTTTTACAAAAGTCAAGAGCAACTTAAGGAAAAAACAGATGAAATAAAGGGAAGTAGTGCGTTTGGTGGAAAAGTTAGAGGATTAGTAAGAGTCGTTAAGAATATAGAAAAAGAAGGGAAAAACTTACAGATAGGAGAGATTCTTGTAACAGGGATGACTCGTCCAGAATTTGTCCCTTTAATGAAAATATCTTCTGCAATTATAACTGATGAGGGAGGCATAACAAGTCACGCGGCCATAGTCTCCAGAGAGTTAAAAAAACCCTGTGTAATTGGAACAAAAATAGCTACGCATGTTTTAAAAGATGGTGATCTTGTAGAGGTAGACGCAGACAACGGACTCATTAAAATCTTAGAGAAAGATAATATAAAAAGCAACAAAGACGTAGTCAAAGTGTACAAGAAGTTTATGACCCGCTCCGTTCCCTTGTTGCACTGTCAATTTCTTTATTATGGCGAAAAGGAAGGTATTCCAAAAGTAGTAGGAGATACATTTTTCTTTAATCCACTTTTTATACATAATGAAGCAAGGGGTGTTGATACTTATTATGATTTCACCGATCCTCAACAGGATCCTTTTAACATGCTCGGATATATTCAAGAGAATGCAAACGAATTCTTCAAAAGAGCTGATATCTATGAGAAAGATTGTAAAATGCTGCTTACGTTATTGAAGAAGGAAGACGCTAAACAGTTTGATACTATTTTTCACCTAGTTCTAAAGATTTGGCCTATGCGAGTTGTCACCAGTATTCTTTGTAGCTATATGGCTGATAAAGTAACCAATAAAACCATCGTACAAAAATCATCGCAATTAAGGGAGAAATATGACAAGCTTGGTTATATGGCAGGCTATGGAATAGTTGCATTAGCGAAAAAGAAAATACCTAAGGAGTATGTTCCCTTTGTCGATGTTCTCACGTTTGAAGAGATATCATCACGCAGGTTGCCTCATCTTAACCTAGTGAACCAACGGAAGAAATTTTATATCTATTACGAAGGAAAAGTTATTACTGACCATTCTCTTAAAGCATTTGAAGAAAAATATAAGATAGCTCTTTCAGATCCTGCAACAGAGATCAAAGCTAGCGAAACTATCACAGGAATCGGAACAAGCAAAGGCAAAGTTACGGGAAAAGTGAGAATAGTCTTTGAATACGCGCAGCTAAACAAAGTCAAGAAGAATGATATTCTCGTAACATCCATGACAACTCCTGATTTTCTCCCTGCTATGAAAAGAGCAAGCGCATTTATCACTGATGAGGGTGGGATGTTGTGCCACGCTGCTATTGTGGCAAGGGAGCTCAAAAAGCCCTGCATCATAGGAACTAAAATTGCAACAAAAGTTCTTAGAGATGGAATGGAAGTTGAAGTGGATGCGAATCATGGGTTAGTAAGCATCTTATCAGAAAAAAATAAAATTGATTTAGGAAATTATCATGAGTATCAGCGTTGTTTTCAATGGAAAGGCGGAGGACTGCCTTTTCTCTTTTCAGATATTTTCATGGGGCATTATAAAACACTACAGTGTCTTATCACCTTATCTAAAGGAGTTTGGACTAATTTTCTACCCAAGAAAGTAGTTGAAAAGACTTTGGAAGATGGAAAGAAGCTGATAAGCAATACGCAAGCATTTGACTCTTATAAGACATCATTTGAAGAGTATAAGAAAGAATGCAGCATATTCTTTGCAAAGATTATCAAAAAGCATAATGTATCACAAGAAGAGCTCAAAAAATTATTAGTCTATTTCAGCAAACTCTTTTACTATTACTCAAGAACTGAGTTTTTCTATGTTGATAAAGCATTTGAATATGCAAAGACGCATAAAGAGACCGCAAAAAATCTTGAGAAATTTGACGCTATTAAGAATAAAGGAAGAGAATACCTCAATAACTTATTTTTAGGAGCGAAAAGTTATTTTGAAGAATTACTGCATATTATCTCAGAAAAGTTCTCTGTAACAACCAAAGACCTCAAGTCCTATAGTGGCAAGGAATTACTTGATTTGTTTGATAAGAGAAAAGTAAGCAAAGAAACGCTTGAAGCTAGGAGACTGGCTTATATTATGTTGCCCATCAATGGGAAAATAAATACCATATATGGAAAAGAAGCTGAAGATATTATTACCATATTCTTTCAAAAAGCACATGATCTCCAACGACATGAGTTAAGAGGAGTTACTGCGAACAAGGGCAAAGTTATTGGTAGAGTAAGAATCTTTTCTTATGGTCCAGAGGAATTTGATAAATTGAAAGGTATGATTCAAGAGATGCAGAAAGGAGAAATTCTGGTTGCCGATACAACGTCTCCAGAACTCATGATGGCTTGTAAAAAAGCAGCTGCTATTCTTACTAATCAAGGCGGTTTGATGTCGCACGCAGCTATTGTCAGCAGGGAACTAGAAATTCCTTGTATCGTCGGTCTTGGTAATATTACTGATGTTGTTACTAACGGAGATACAATTGAAGTAGATGCGGACAAAGGAATAATAAAAATTTTAGAAAAACAAGAAAAATCTAATATTCCCAACAAAGAAGATTATGTCATCACTTTCTGGGCATCTGGAGTAAGTATTTTATATACTGACATGGTTGTAGATATGTATAAATCATATGATCCTTTAATCTGTATTTATAAAGGTAAATATTACCAGTATTTAAGAAGAGAAAAGTTTGAGCTTGCTGGTAATGTAGGAATTAATTTATATGGAAATAAAGAAAAATTTGAAAAATATCTAAATGATTTAAAGGTGATTTCTGATAATTTTAAGAAATATTGTTCTCTTCATATCTCTCAAGAGCAATCAATTACGAAACCAATAGTAGAAGAATTTTTTGAACACGCTTTAAAATTCCATCGCGCTTATAGTGAGACTGGGTTTGAACATACAGATAAAGCATTTACCCTAGCTATGAAAGAAGGAAATGAATTGATGACTAAGAACCTTAATAAAATTGGAGAAATCAAAAATGATATTAGAGCAGTAATGAACAGCATATTTTTTGAGAGCAGTTCATATTTCGATATTTTAATTAATCATTTGTCTGCTGATTTTAATTTGAACAACAAAACATTATTGAAATATACCCAAAGCGAAATACTTGATTTATTTGATGGTAAAAAAGTAGATAAAAAAGAAATCAATAGTCGAGATTTATCTTTTGCTGTTTTGGTTAGAGAAGGAAATGTTAAATACTACTCTGGCCCTATTGCTGAGAATATTTATTTTTCTATGATGGATAAAAGTGAGATGAATAAAGATTCATTTGAGGGTGTTATTGCAAGTAAGGGAAAAATGAGTGGAAAAATGAAAGGTAAAGTAAAAGTTATACCTGTAGATTATAGTGGTAATTTTGCGTCAGTCAATAAAGCCATGAAAGAGATGGAGCAAGGACAGATTCTGGTCGCCGAGACAACAGCTCCAGAACTTATGGTTGCATGCCGTAAGGCTTCTGCAATTATTACTGACCAAGGAGGATTAATGTCACACGCCGCTATTGTGTCAAGAGAATTAAAGATTCCTTGTATTGTGGGGACGAAAATTGCTACAAAAGTGCTTAAAGACGGTGATCTAGTTGAAATAGACATAGATAAAGGAACGATTAGAATTCTAAAGAGAACTTGAAATGAATGAAACACCAGTATTAAGAAAAGAGCATGCTAGAGACTTTTGTTTAACAAACATTGAGTCCTGGTGTAAAGGAGAAAGCACCTATCCACGACTCTGGACAGAAAAGCAGCAACCATACAAACCTTATATTCTTTTTGAAAAAGATGAGAACACAGTAACGTCTTACATGGATCCAAGAGGCTTTCAATGGATTGAAGGAGAGATAAAAAAGCAGATAAAGAAAGATCCTCAATTTGTGCAAAAACTTGTAGAAAGATATTTTGAAGTCTATGGAAGAACAAAACCCATATGGGAAGAAGAAAAAATATTATCATATGAAGAATTAACAGAGTTTGTCAACAATGACAAGGAAGGCTGGCCACTCTATGAGGCGATTTATTTCATAGCTGAACTATTCCCTCAAGATACCGATGAATTCAAGCTTGCACGAAAAGCATTAGATTTCACTGATTCTGGTGGAGATAAAGGCGATAAAGTATTAAGAAAATCATTAGAAAAAATATTCCCAGAGCTTGGAAAACTTTCCTCTGTTTTATTGATCGAAGAAATAGTTTCCAAGAAAATCCCTCCAAAAGCTGCATTAGAAAAAAGAATGAAACAATATTTCTATACAAATGACACATTATTTGTTGACAGAACAATTGCAGATATGGAAAAAATGTTTAACATAAAAATTGAAAAGAATGTTCCGTTGGAAGTAAGTCAACTCAAAGGAGAGATAGGTTTTAAAGGAAAAGTAAGGGGCATCGTAAGAAAAATTATGAGTTATTCACAGGCAGATTCCTTACATGAAGGCGAGATTCTAGTGACAGCGATGACAACTCCTGAGTTTTTGCCAGCATTAAAGAAAGCAAGTGCTTTTATCACTGATGAGGGTGGAGTTGCTTCTCACGCAGCGATTACTGCCAGAGAAATGAAAAAACCATGTATTGTTGGTACAAAAGTAGCGACACAAATCCTCAACACAGGAGATCTCATTGAAGTTGATGCTATTACAGGCGTTGTTAGAATTCTAAAGAAGTAAATCCTTATATTTTATTTTATGCCGCTTTTTTACTAGGCTTTAGTTTGTCTTTCAATTTTAATTTATTGAAGAGCTCTTTGTAGCGATTTCTGATGGTAACTTCTGTGACACCAGCAATATCTGCAACTTCACGTTGTGTACGCTTCTCATTGTTTAAGAGTGCCGCGACATACAGTGATGCTGCTGCAATACCTGTAGGACCACGACCAGACGTCAATTCAGAATTTTCTGCCATCTCGAGAATTTCTACAGACTTGGATTGGGTTTCTGCACTCAACTTCAAAGCTGATGCGAATCGTGGAATATAATCGACTGGATTGGAGGGTAAAATACGAATACCTAATTCTCTGGTGATAAATCGATATGTTCTACCAACTTCTTTTTTGTCAATACCAGAAGCTTCAGATAATTCGTCTAATGTTCTTGGCACTTCATGACGTCGACATGCCGCATAGAGAGCTCCAGCAACAACTGACTCCATAGAACGGCCACGAACTAAACCACGCTGGACTGCCATAGTATAGACACGAGCTGCTTCTTCTTCGACTGACTTAGGCAACTTGAGATAACTGGATACACGCTTTAATTCTGCCAAAGCTAATTTGAGATTACGCTCGATTGCTGTAGAAATACGATACTGCCATTTTCGCAAACGGAAGAATTTATTCATACCCTTGCCTTCTAATTGGAAAAGATCGCCACGTTGACCGATGTCTGTTCCTAAACCTTGGTCATAACGCGTATATGATGCTGGAGCACCAGTTCTTCGACGCTTTTCTGACTTATCAGAGTCAAATTCCTGCCATTCTTGCGTATGATCAATAATACGCTCTTCAACTACTAAACCACATTCTTTACAGATGATTTCACCTTTGTCCTTATGAATACTAAGCTTAGTACTGCCACATTCTGGACACTTTTGCGTAGAGGTCATGCTCTCAGAACTCCTGTGTTTGTGTGAAACATATAGTTGAGTATAACAATGTTTATAAAGAATGATGAGAGGTTATATATAAAGCTTTCTCTCGTTATAAAGTCGAAAATTGTCTTATACTTGCTTTATAGAACCATTTACTGCATTCTAAGAGTTAGAAAACTTATTTTTCGTGTAGCAAAACAGCGTTAATAGTGCCTTCTTGGCCAGGACGAGACGTGATTCTTGCCAATCCTTTTTCCGTCTTGATGACTGCACCTTTCGTCATGATATTACGTCGAACGTAGTTTTGGTTTGCCGGATTTGCTGTAATCGTTTCAATTTTAAGCTTGAAGTGTTTCTTTGTTTTTGGGTCGAAAACATTAGCAGTATCTGCTGTCAATAACAATGTCTTTCTGTGACCGCCAGTAGTTCTTAAGGATCTTTTCTTGAGTTTGTCTACTTTGGTTAAGGTTGGCAGGCGACCTAAGGAACGTAATTTTTTCTTGAAGGAACTAATGTAGCGTCCTCCAGACGGTTTTCTCTTGGAACGATATTGATTGATAGCCATGAACTTGGACTACTCTAAGACCATTTAAAAAGATTGTGCTTTGTTTTTGGGTGGGATTTAAGGTGTTATGGCAGCAAGCAGAATGACGCCTAGAACTGCCAATGCCACCCCTACTTTTTGATGCTTCTTTAGTTTTTCTCGGTTGATAAATAAACCCAATAACACACTGAGGGCAATGTAACTTTCGCTAATCGTGGTTGCTATAGAGATCGGGATGTAGATGACTGCATAGGCAAAGCAAATCCAAGCCAGATTATCCAAGATACTTTCACTGATGATCAATTTGGTATGCTTTTTGAAGTCACTTATGAGCGTCTGTGCTTCTTTAGTCCAGATCAAATAGACTAAACATAGGAGGAGCGTCTCGAGACAAATAAACCAATAAGCAACTAGAGGAGAAACTTCTTGCGCTGCAACTCCTGTCAGAAAATTTGTGAGACCCATGCCTAAGGCACCAAGCCCTGCTAAGATAACCCCCTTCTCTAATATTCGCTTGTGATAGTGCAGATGCTTATGGTGAATAGTAACGGCAAGGACAATGCCTACAAAGACCGCTATAATAAAACTTATTTGAGGTAAGGAAAGCTGCTCTTGCAGAAAGAAAACGCTCAAAGCTACAGTGAATGGCAATTCTATACCTAAGATAGGTTCTATAATAGCAAACTTGCCTTCCTTCAATGCTTCAAAGTCAAAGAGCGCTGCAAAAAACATTGCGAGACTGGCTAATGTGACTATAAGCAGCTGCCTAGGATCTTGCAATGCTACCATAATATCACCTGTGACAAAAGGATAGATGGCTAGTGTTCCGATAAGCGCAATAAAGAACAATGATTTCCAGATACCAATCTTTCTAGTTGTCTTTTGAATATAAAAATCTCCGAATGCCCAGAACAAGAGTGCACCTAGCGCGAAGAGAATCCCTAACATGATCTTAGGGAATCCCAATTCTTCAAAAGCCTTTCGTTACTCTCCTGCCGCAGTCCCCAAAGCTTTAAATACCCTGCTGGTAGTCAAGAAACATTATTTGAGGGGGTTTCATGATGGAATCTGATCGACCATTAGACGCTTTAAACGCCGCAAGAGGCAAACGAGTCATTGTTGAACTCAAAAACGGCAAGCAATTCGTTGGCAAATTAAAAGCATTTGATATTCACATCAACACTGTCTTAGAAGAAGCAGAAGAACGAGAAAACAACGCAGTCAAACGCAAGATAGGCAAAATCTTCTTAAGAGGAGACACTATCATTTTCATTTCTCCAGAATAAGTGATGCACTATGGCTAGTAAAGGAACAGCAGCAAAAGGTAAGAAACGTGTTCATGGTCGTTTGCACATCCGTTGCAGACGCTGTGGCAAGGCTTCTTATCATAAAATCAAAAGAGTCTGCAGTTCTTGTGGTTTTGGCAAGACTCCGACTCTTCGCACTTACAAGTGGCTGAAAGACAAGGTCAGCAAGTGGTATCCAACGAGAAAAAGAGCTAAAAAGTTTCCTGGAAGCCAATAGTTAATTTTCTTTTGCAAATCTTTTTATACTGCTAGAAAGTTCTTTCTTCTTATGCAGGGGTGGCGGAGCGGTCAAACGCGTCAGATCTACGACTGTTTGCTTAAAAAAGTCGAGAGACGAAGCTTAGGAGTTTGACTAGGTCACCTGAAGGCTTAGTGCCTACCAAGGTTCGAATCCTTGCCCCTGCACTTATTTTTTCATTTTCACCATAAGCATCTTTCTACAAAACCGAAAACTTTCCGACACTTTTTAAGTGTTTAGTTACTCCAGTATTGATTTACTTCTCAAAGACTCCCAGAGTGTTTATAAATAAGACCTGCTTCCTCATTTTATGACTAATAAAATCGCTATTTTTGAAGGAAAAACAGTAAGACATACTTGGCATAATAATGAATGGTGGTTTGTGATAGAAGACATTGTTGCCGTTCTAACGGATTCTACTGATCCAAAGCAGTATATTAACAAAATGAAAGAAAGAGACGAGCAATTATCACAGGGGTGGGTACAAATTGTACATACCCTTCCTATAGAGACCCAAGGTGGCAAACAGAAGATGAACTGCGCAAACACAGAGGGAGCTTTTCGACTTATTCAATCAATTCCTTCTCCCAAAGCAGAGCCATTCAAATTGTGGCTGGCAAAAATAGGGTATGAACGCATCCAAGAAATAGAGAACCCAGAATTGGCACAAGATAGAGCAAAAAAATATTATGAATTAAAGGGTTATCCTAAAGACTGGATTGACAAGCGCTTGCGAGGCATAGCAATACGACAAGAGCTAACAGATGAGTGGAAAAATAGAAATGTAACTGAAGAAAAAGAATTCGCGATCTTAACTAATGAGATAAGCAAGACAGCATTCGGCAGAACTGTTGAAGAGTATAAACAATTCAAAGGCTTGGAGAGAAAGAATCAAAATCTACGAGATCACATGACTGACTGGGAGCTTATTCTTACGATGGTAGGAGAAAAAGCAACGACAGACATCACTGTCACTCAAAACTCTCAGGGTTTGGATGAGTGCAAAGACTCAGCACATGAAGGTGGCACTATCGCTCAGCATACGAGAAAAGAACTTGAACAAAAGATAGGCAAACCTCTAGTCTCTCAAGATAATTTTCTTCATCTTACTGAACCTAAGAAAAAACAACTAGAGAATCAGGGAAAAAAGTCAGATTAGGAAAACATAATATTCTTAATTCTTTATACTTATTTTTTTAGCACTTCATCGACTTTTATCTGAAAAATAATCTTTGTCCAAATCAAGAGCATTATACAAACTATCAGATACAATGTTAGAGGAACTAAGGGCAAAAGAAACGCGATGCCTTTCGTGTAGGTCACAAATAATGCAGAGAGCAGATAGAACGCTCCTCCTACAACAACCATATATAACAGAAATGGCAATACTATTCTATGAGACTTTTTGAGCATATACCCTGTATGTTTGAGTGTTGCCAAAAATGGCTCATTACCTAAATGAGCGATTGCTGCATGTGTAACAAAACATACTATTACCAGGAGCAGACCTTTTAGAATTGTTGTGTCTATCTCATCAAAGACGCTGAAAGTTGTTGGAATAGCTAAGATTACAAAGGTAATTCCTAAAGCAATGACGCTGATGACGCAGAATTTCCAGAAAAAAGACTTGAAGGATTTTATTGGCTTTTCTTTCACTGTGCTCCAGATAACGCTCTGTGTTGCGCACCAGATGATCAGAAGAACTAAAGGAATAATTATGTAGATAAAGAACATCGCTTGATTAGTAAGCGTTTGACCCCAATCTAGGAATTGCACTACTTGCGCTTGACTTGCTCCCTGAGGTATTGCTGCTGCCTGCGTTGAAAACGCTTGTAATTGTGTGATATATCTTGCTAATTTATTTCTAGCAAAAACTGTGAAGAAAAAGGTTAGAAAAAAGAACGCTAGCTCGGCTAGAAATAATGTATAAATCTTCTCTTTCAATAGTTTGAGGGATTTTTTGAGGAACATGATTACTTCTTTGCTAACACTGTTAGCTCCTGCTCTCCTCTAAAGATTGGTTTTGTCTCATCAGCTGTGCTGTATACTACCACAATCATCTCTGAATCAGTGCTGATAGCCCATAAGACACTGTCATCTACATATTTTGCCTGCCATTTTGCTTCAAGCTTATCATCTTTCTTTTCAATAGCGCGTTGCGCAATCGTTGCTACAGGATCATCATAATCTCCAGGGTCATTCTCAAATACTTTGATGATCAACTCTTTTGGATCACAATTTTCTCCTTTCAAGTTAATAGTAACTGTTTCGCCTTCGTTCTTTTTTAGGTCCAATAAAGTTATTCCATTTTCATTACCCCAATATTTCTGCTTGTCCCACCATCCTTCTATGACACAAGATGGTTTTGTTGGGGGAGTTGTTGTAACAGCTGGGGGAGTAGTTGAAGTTGTGGTACCTGGTGGAGAAGTTGTAGTTGCTGTAGAGGGAGTTGGAGGAGTAGAAGGAGAAACTGTTTTTACCTTTCCTGCTGCGTTTTGTGCTTCTTTTACATAGGACTCTGCCATCAAGTACTGGATACGTGCTGCAGTCTCTTCATCGATGAGCGCTGTTCCTAATATCTCCTGATAGTTCGTTCTTGCAACCTCAAATTCTTTTTTGATTATTGCGCCGCTTGCTTTACTCTCTTTGTCCTTAATCTGCTCTGGAGTCAATGTATAATAACCTGGGACGGATTTTCCCTGTTCCTGTATTTGCTTTAAGTATTCTTCTGCTGTCTTCGCTACTGTGTCATTCAGACCGAGACGTGCACTTCTTTCTTTTATGGCATTTTGCGCTGCTGGAATATATAACCAACAGGTGCCAAGGTCACGTTCTCGATCGTCCTGACCGCAGGTACCAACAGGGGACCACTTTTCTTCATCACCACCAATACCAGGATTGAATTTTGAACATTTACGAATAATTCCTGTCTCGATGAAACCACTAGAAACTGAACCAAGACCTGCATTAGGAAAATTTCCTTGTCTAAATCCTACTTCAGTTATTGATGGAGCACTTGTAGGAACACACGCTTCCGCTGAGTTAATCTGCTTCTTTGCTTCACTTTGCGCCAACTGATCTGAGAGATAATTAATAGCAAATCCTGTAGATACTTTACCAAAGCCACATTCTACCTTTCTTCCAGTGATTCTACCATTTATTTCTACACAAATCTCTTTAAGACCGGAAGGCAAGATGAGGTCTGGACTTTCACTTGCGAAGGTTCCTCGAGCCAATCTCCTATTCCGAGTAATTCCTTTACTGTCTTTGAGTATGTGTGGCTGTATCAGGAACGTTCCTGTATAAGGATCTGCAGCTTGCATATAAATAGTGTACATGACATCTTCATTATCTCCTGCATAGATGTGATACGTCACTTTGTACTGACTCAAGGGCTGATTTCCCAAGTCAGAATATGGAGCTTCATCGAAAAATGCCGTGAACTGCGGCGGGCTTTCCGGCTTTGATATCTGATCGAAGAGATTACCTAATCCTGGAGCCTTACCAAAAATTGCCGCTTTACAGATTTCAGAACCTAATTCTGGCAAAGCACCTCCGTTGTACAAAGCGAACGTGTTCTTTGCATAGGACTGTGTGAAATACTGCAGACTACCTACAGAATTATCTACTGCTTTTTCGAATGTTGAGTATTCACTTCCTCCAGTTTTCTCTGACGTACGGAAAATATCAAAAAGTATTCTTGCCAATCCTTTTTTCGTATTGAAAATAGCCATTCCCTCTTTCCACAAGATTTCACAGATACCAAACGATCTGAGACGATCACAAATACCGACAGAACGGCCTGATACTTTTGAAGTAATCAAACATTGTCTATAGCCGTCAACGACTGAGCGAATATTCTGCAGACCAGCATAAATTCCTGATAAACAGATAGGCATAGCAACGCCACCTGGTTTACCTATACCTAACTCTTGAATACCAAAGTTTGGCAAACAGAGGACAGCGCTTCCTATGATCCCTGTTTGAATAACGTTGTCTACTTGCCAATTTCCTCCAAGATTACATCGTGATGGCGGACAAATGACAGGATCACAAGCATTGAATAGGAGTCTACAATCACCAGGACTCATGAATTCTGTACAACTTGGACCGATACTTGCTGCTGAAGTTTCAATAGTATACGCACCTAGACCACCACAATCAATTGACTGCAGGGGGATGACTTCTCCACGAGTATATTTGCCGCCTGCGTTTTTCTTATTAATCTGCCCTATACAATCCTGTGCACGTCTGAGAGCGTCAGGAAGTTTAGGATCAATTTCACCTTCGCTAGCTGCTTTCTTGTATTGTGTAAGCATTTGTCCATCTACAACACCCATATAGACATCACTTGGTCCACCCATACGACCATTGGGCTGTGATCTTTTCCATAATTCATATTTCGCAGCTCTTCCGCCAGTAGTATATGACGCTTGGACATAATGTAATGCATCTATGCTAATGGTGTCTACTGACCCTTTTTGTCTTCCTTTCTCAAGAACAGTAACAGCAGGATAATGACTAAACTCTTCCAGTTCTGTCACTGTGGTAAGACCATAAGAAGCTTCTAATTCGCCAAGATGTTTATTATCATCTTCACTCACTGCACCGAAACCTGTTCCTTTAGCCCTGAGGTCAACAAAATGTTGTTTCATACCATCACTTATCTGTTTATCTTTCTCCCAAGGCAAGAATCGTGTGCTATACTTTCTCCAGAGCAATCTGTTCTGCTCTTCCTCTGATTTTCCTGCTAACTCTTTCTTGACATCGAAACGCTGCTGAATCTTATCTTTATATCGGCCTACAATTTCATCAGGATCAGGTTTTACTCCTGCCGCTTTTATCTCATCATAGGATTTCGTTCTTCCGCCCTCGAAGAATGTTGCACCGAACTCTTTTTCCTTCTGTGCGCGTGCCAAACGAGACTCTAATTCATAATATTTATCACGATATGCCTGATTTGCTGGATCCTGCTTGGCTAAGTTCTCGTAATACCCTAAATCTTTTTTTGCGTCTCCATATTCTGGACCAAGATTGAAGGCTTCTTTATTGTAATTACCGTTATTGACTTCTGTGATAGCAGTGCTTGCTTCATCATTCATTTTATTATATTCTGCCTGGTTCTTGAAGACACATTCATCATAACTCAAATTACGACAACTGTTCTTTTGATCTGGACTAAGCGTTCTATAATAATCATACTTTTTCTCGAACGCCTCATTGGTTCTTTCCCGAGCTAAAGCGCCAGTTCCTCCAAATACGCCTGAGAAAAAGTTCTTCACCCAGACTACAGCAAACGTGATGAAGCAGAATTTCTTCCAGTATTCCGTTATCTTACCAACATTACCAATAATCTTATCCAATTTCGCCAAGAGATCTTCTGTTTTTGCAATTTCCTCCTCAATAGAGTCAGAGAACAATGGAAGGTCTAAAGCTCTTTTCTCTATAGGCAAATGCAATGAAAATATCGATTCTGAAAAAGCTGCTTCTGTATTTGGAGCAATGGTGACATGAGCTTCTTTCTTGGTGTCGGTTTTTACAATCTTGACAATTCTTTTCTTGTTCGTTCCTGTCGTGAGCTGCTTCTGCTGATTTCTCATTATCGACTCTATCTGCTTTGTTTTGTCTTCTTGCAACACTACTTCGTTATCTTTTATTTCCTTTACATACCACTGGACATTATCCGTGTTGTTTTCCTGCAATAACAACTCTCCTTCCCTATATTCTTTTGATGGAAGCCCCTCCACTTCCAAGGTTGCCTTTGACTTGAGATTATCTGGCACTAGGACAGCGCCTAACAATGTTACATAGATAACATCTGTTGATCCACGATCTTCAAGCTTTGTCACCGGGCTTTGGAAGTCTGCATCGAGCTTGTTTAAGAGGTCGCGCAATCGTTGTATAGTAACTCTATCTGTTATACCCGCATAATCTGCAGGTTTATAATTCAGTAATAATATCTCTAAATGATTAATTGCTCCTTGTCGATCGTTGATTCCTGGTAGTAGGGCGAGATTAGCTATTTTCCAATGCGCTGCAGCAGCACGATCTTTTATGTTAGGATAATTTGCAATTACTTTCTCATACTCTGCGATAGCTAACCTATACAAGAGCGTTGGATCACTTGTATCAGCTGCGCTTGAAGGTTCTCTTGTTTGTGTTTCTCTCGCTTTCAAAATAGCTTCTGCTATATCAAATTTCTCTTGCGCTTTTTTAACTAACTCTTCCGCTTCCTTTGTCTTTTCGAGATTTGCTTTCGCCTGATATTCTACTCTTTTCTGCGCATAAAAATTACGAATTTGCTTGATTAAAGTTATTACTTGATTTCTTAGATTGATTGATATCGTTGGGTCATTTAGAAATTTTGCTTCTGCTGTTTGGACAACACCAATATAATCTTGTTTCAATTCATCTCCTTTTTGATTATAAATCTCCCAATATACTTTTGTCAAATCTACGAATTCTTTTTGTTTTGCTTCACTGGTGTCATTATTTGCTTGTAGTTCTTTTGCTACCTGCTCTGGTTGAGGAATTTCTGCTTTCGTCGCTTTCAACGTCGTAGCAGTCCTCAATATTTTGTGTCGTAACGTCACTTCCAAATATGTCTGCTTCACATCACTAGCAATACTCTCCACATACCAAGGAGAACCTGGATACAGCTCTTCTCCCTCTGTGAGATATGCTGTCTGAATATTTCCATTTCTATTGAGAATGAGTCTAACCTTATCACCAATACTTTTAATGCTATCCAGGCGAATGGTGTATTTATCAAACAACCGCCCAAAAGTCACAAATCCACCAGCATTGGCATTTAGTGAACGAGACGTCTGCCCTACGGTAAGTGTGACTGGAGTAGTCGTAAGCTCATTTAACTGATTATCATAAATCATAAATGATGCTCGATCTCCCTTGATTTCTGTAGCCTGTAAATATCCCGCATAGAAACTGTGATCTTCTTTTGTGAGCTTCCATTCATCGAGACTCTGCTCTGTTAGAATATCTTGCACTGGCCCAAAAAAGAGCCCCTCTGATACTTCAAAGAAAATACGCGCATCGACATCAATAATAATCTCATCAGGAACCTTTCCTTCTTGAGGTATTTGACGAATAGGAATTACTATTGTTCCTAAATTACTGTAACTTAAATCCCTATTCTGCGGAGTTATGTGCGTTATCCTCCCTATAGACACTGGCAAACCTTGAGGAACTGTGGTTACTTTCTGATTACGAATGACTATATTACGAATACGTGGTATAGTAATACTAGGATTTGTTGGTGTACCACTCAATAACGCATGAACAAAAATCCCTGAGTCTTCTAATAAAGAACTTCGAATAATCTTTGGCTGATAATCTTCGACTTGAACAGCAATATCCTCTCCAATTACATCTTCTGGACTGTCAACGATTCCTGCTGCATCATCTAAAAATTCATCACGAATAGCCTCTCCTTGACGTGCCAGATCATTAGGAATTCCTTTTGTACGATCCAAGGTCTGCTGGCCTGCTGAAGACACTGGATCTGCAGCATATACTTGCTCCAGAGGCAGCATGCACACTAAGAATATCAAAAGATACGCTGTCCACCTCTTTTTGGTCAACATCATCTTATTGAAGAACTGGCTTCTTCACCTCATTATTTTGTTGTTGGATTGCTTCATAAACCTTACCAACCTCTTCCAATGAACGGGGAGTTGGCCCTCGAATTGTATAAAATGTGACTTTTTGTACACCTGCTAGTGCTGCTCGTGGAACAGACCATGTCGTTGTTGCTCCACCACCCACTATCTGATCTAATTCTGTTGCATCTATCTTTTGTTTTGTACATTTTCTTGTGGTTATACCAACTATTCCTAAAACTCCTTTTTCAGGTATCTCATTACAAATTTCTATTTCTTTCTCTGGGAAACTGAATCCGCCTGCATTTTCCACAATAATACGAGTGGTTACTACATACTCACCAGATATCAATCTCACAGTTTTTTGAGACGGATAGAGTATATTTGTTGTATACTTCTTCTCTCTATTTTCTAGCATAATCATTATCTGCTCTGTTGGATATAATGCACGTTCTTGCTGATTATCTGTCACTCTAACATCGACTGCAACCTCTGTGAGCGGTTCCAAGTAGACTATAACTTCCCCTTCAGCAGTATTCGTAGCAACTGGTGTTTCACCTGGATGATACCCTTCTTTTTCTGCCATCATAAGGCCATCAGAACATTGTGGGAATGTTGTTGTGAGCGCTGCACCTCGTGCATCTGCTTTTGTTAAACCTCGATCGCATATCTGATCAAGACACTTGTAAGCAATATGTGCATTAGGTACTTCATACATCGTGCCGTCTGCGCTATATGTTGCAACAATGACTGTTAATTCCTTTCCGGGATATTGACAAATTTCGCTTTCTGTATCGATAATAACAGGGGTGACTCGATTTTCCCGGGGTTGGTTATTGTCGATGATAACGAGTGTCGCAAATTGAAACGTCGAGTCACCTTCCTGTAAAGAAATGAGCATGGGAAATTTCATATCATAGACAAAATGATTATCATTCATACAGAACAATGGGAGGAGGAAACGACTGGCAGCATTTTCTGCAGTGAACGGTTTACCACGGAGTATTTCCTCGTTTTCCCCCACCACGTCCATGAGGAGCGGCCATTCTTCATCATATGAAAACAAAATGGAAGCATCTGTAGTTTTAGACAATACATCTACAATAAGCGATTTGTGATTCTTTTTATTCTCTCGATATTCTGATCCTGCTATACGCACTGTTGGGAAATTTATTGCAAAAATCTTCTTTAATTCTTTTTGAACATTCGTTTTTACCCACGTCTTAGGAACACATTCTGTGTCAATACCTGAAAAAGGAATAGAGCCATACACAGCCATCATGTCCAGTGCACGTTCTTCTAGATAGTATTCAGTACTTTCTTTTTGCATCAGCTCAGCAGCCACCTGATATAATGAACCCAATTGAGTACTCACACTTTTTCTAAACCTGCCAAACGTAAATGAAAAATCTTCCTTCTGCATGGTTATAGGATAGTCTGTCTGGATAACTACATTCTTTTCATTGATAATGACACGTGATTTTGGAATCTCTTTCGTGAAACTATACCCTTGATTTTGTAAAGGTCTAAGATTATTCAAACAGCTATCAAGGCTCTCATCAATGTATTTTCCTAATGCATTTTCCATTTGTCCTTTTGTAGGCATTTGACTCTTCTCTAATCCTGCTACTGTTTCTGTGAACCAGTAAGCCACTTGCCCAGAACCAACACCAAACAAATCTAGAGCACTACCAAAGGGATATACAAGTGTAGGAACTTCATTTACTGGCAAGTCAATATAGCCGCCTTGCACACTTAACAAGTTAATTCCTTCCAGAGCTATAGATTCTAAACAAGTGTCGACATAGACCTTCACTCGTTCTGCTTGTTGTGGAACAACTATATTCTCTTCAAGTTCTCCTCCAAATGTTGCTGCAAATAATTGCTCTCTGAAGGTGTAAATAGTAACTCCTATAGAAAGTATGACAATTCCTAAAATAATGAATGCTGTTGCTTGCCCTTTCATGCACTTGGCCTCCTCAGCAAGACCACTTTTGAACCACCAAATTTCCTGACTTCAATCATTTTTTTCTTTTCCAGAGGTTTCAGTAGGTCAGGAACTGTTGCATTCTTAATATCAAAATGCTTAGCAATTGCGGTAAGATTGACTAAATCATGCTTCTTCAGAAACTCCAGAAGCTCTTTTTCCGTTGGTATCATCAAAAATAACCCTTATAAACCTCTTTTTTCTTTTCTAAGCCTTTTTTAACCTCTTTTTTTTCATATAAAGCTCTAAAAAAGCTTACACTAGACAATATTAAGAACTATTTAAAGGTTGCTCCTTTAGAATCTACGTCTATTCTGTTGTCTTCGGTCTGGGAATCTACGCTTTGCCCCAAAACTGTTGCCATGGAATCTTGGTCCAGAACTTCTAGGTACAAACGCTTGGAATTGTACAACGTCATACTTTGGTAAAGGTAATTTCTCTACTTTGAGGCTACGATCATCGAGGACTCTGCGGAAATTATCATAGTCTTTTTCTGAAACAAGCGTTATAGCAATGCCTTCTTCACCGGCACGAGCAGTTCTTCCAACACGGTGCACATATTCTTTTGGTGTCTTGGGGACATCAAAGTTATAGACATGTGTCAACATCTTAATATCCAGACCACGAGCAGCTATGTCACTAGCAACGAGAATTTCTGTTTTCTTACCCTGGAATGATTCCATCACTTGCTTTCTTCTGGACTGAGTTAAACCACCATGAATTGCTTTCGCTTCGAGACCATTCCTATTGAGATTCCATGCAACTAAGTCTACTGCTCTTCTGGTGCCACAAAAAACAAGAGCATAAGGTGCTTGTTCGTGTTTTAACAAATGCACTAAGAGGTGAAAACGGTCACGTACTGGAACATCGTAGTAATACTGTTTTAGCAGGACTTGATCCACTTGTTCTTTAGTTTTGATCCATTCAGGACTTTGCATATGTTTATTGGCAATATGCATCACTTCTTTCGGCATAGTTGCACTGAACATCATTGTTTGCCGTTTATTTGGAGTTGCCTTGATAATGAATTCGACGTCTTCAATGAATCCCATGTCTAACATCTTATCAGCTTCATCCAAGACGAGATATTTGATAGTATCTAAACGAAGTGCTCTTCTTTGCAAGACATCTTTCACACGCCCTGGAGTACCTACAATGATATTTGCTCTGGGAATATTTCTTATCTGGCCTTCAATAGAAACACCGCCATAAACCTTGAGTACATTAATTGATTTGTATCTCGTTATTTTACTGCATTCATCTGCGACTTGCTCACAGAGCTCTCTTGTTGGAACGAGAACGATTGCTTGCAGGCCTTCACTTGTTTTTATTTTTTCCACGATAGGAACTGCAAATGCGAATGTCTTTCCAGAACCTGTGCTTGATTGACCAACGACATCTTTGCCCACTTGAATAAGGGGAATAGCTCGCTCTTGGATGGATGTTGGTTCTACAATGCCAATTTCCTGCAATGCTTTCTTCACAAAAGGATCTGTGACTAATTGTTCGAATGTCATTCTTGTTTCCATAGAAAATTATGATTTTATTGGGTTTATAAAGGGTTTGCTTTAGGTATTAAAGAAAAAATAGGGATTCTATTTTGGCTCATCTATCAATTCTATTATTTCTACCAAAGACCTATAAGGAGATTGCATAAATATATAATGAGCTCGCCTCTATACTTCTCTTCTTTCTACAATTGAGCGCAATTAGATTAATCCTTCACTTAAGAATATACTTCTATTTTTTCCACTTTAGATACTTTAATAAATATCAGAAAATCTCAATGATGGAAAGAGGATGAATACTATCTTAAACCTAAAAACCAAGAATATGAATGGAAAATATTTTAGAGTCGCCAAAGAATACGCAAAAGAGATTTCTTCCAAAAAGGGAGTGATGGGAATTACTGTTGGTGGAGGAATCGGACGAGGACATTCTGATGAATTCTCAGACATTGATCTATTCATATTTTTAGATTCTTCCACTTATCAAAAATGGCTAAAGAAATCTCCCATCCCTAAAGGAGATCATTACTGGAAAAATTTTTGGGTTGAAACAGAATTTCTTAGCTATAAAGAAGAAAAGGAGAAGGCTTGGCGAATTGAAGATCGATGGGAAAGACAGCACCACATAATTTTTTTTGACAAAAAATCTAAGATAAAAAATTTATTGAAAGAGAAGATTACCTTTGGATTAGATGAAAAAGAAAAACTTCTTAAACACATTTCAGGGTTGGCTAACTGGTATGTTAGTGAGCTCCCAAACGTGTGGATAAAAAGGGGAAATATCGCCCAAGCACACTATGTTTTAAATATTGCTTTAGATTGGATACTTGATTGTGTCTTTTTAAAAAATAATTACTTTGTTCCTTGGGCAAAATGGAAATTACATTATGCGCTGTTAATGAAAAAGCTACCAGATAATTTTGCAAAAAATATCTTAGCATCTATGAAAATAAAAGATTTTACTGAAAAAGATATTCTTAGGAGAAAGAGATTGTTAGTTCTTATTCTTAAACAATTAAATTTATACAAAAAAGAAAAATAAATGGGCCCGACAGGATTTGAACCTGTGACCTCTTCCATGTCATGGAAGCGTCATAACCGTTATCCGTCTTTTACCAAGACTCTAGACTACGGGCCCGTGAAAGGGAACATCTATATTGCTATAGAGTGGATAATAAACCTGCAAATCACGATTATATAAGAGTTTTCCCCCTTTGATTCTTTCATTAAATCGAATAATGTGCTTAAGATTAGCCGTACCTACTAAACGAATATATCTCTTTATTTTTTCAATAGAGCAGGTTTCTAAGCTATTTTTGTAATTTTTATTAAAAATAGACAGTTTTTCATTGATTTTAATTACTTGATTTAAGAGAATGGGATTGTGAGATGAAAAAGAAAGTTTTAAACTTACTCCTGATTTTCCTATACACCCATCAGTATCTACTAATCCACGTAAACAGCACTTTACTAAGCTTTTCTTTTTTAAGATTTGAGCAGGTATTTTTGCTTCATTTCTAATTTTATCACCATATGGTAGCTTGAACTTTTTATTAAGAAAAGATGATAACTTTCTTGATGATATAGTTAAATACAAATTATTTTCTTTTTCGGTTATCTTTCCTTTTATACCAAACAACTTGTAAGCTAAGTTATTTATATAATCAAAGTATGGCTTTTCAAACCTTGTATCTGCTGAGATTCTAGCAAAATAGTAAGTTAAAGTTCCGTCTCCTAAAATTATTCCAATAAATTCAGCAAGACTTTCTGATAATGTTGGAGTTTTAATTCTTTTGACAGTACTATATCCCTCGAAATTTGATTTATAAGTTTGATAACCACCCTTTCTTCTCCATTCTTCTATTTTTTTAGGATAATTATTATATAATGTCTTTATTCCTTTTTGTCCTCCTTTTATTTTACCCCAATTATCTTCAAATAATTGAAAGTTTATTTTTCTAGGATCTATACCATTTAAATTACACAACATATTAACTAAATCATATGGAATGAATCTTTTCCCTCTAACATATTTTTTAAATGTAAAATAATTGATATTACATATTTTTGCTAATTGTATCAAAGACATATTATTATGATCACAATAGGTATAAATCAATAGATTTCTTTGATCTTCAGTTAGTTTAACTCTTGACATCTACAAATATTTACAAAATTTATTTATAAACATTCACAGGGTGTTTGAGAAGATAATAAGCCACCGGAGGGATCCGAACCCACGACCTTCCGCTCACCTGCTTTTGATACAAGGCGGATGCTCTAATGCCCATATACAAGCCATAGCTTATACATTCCAGGCTGAGCTACGGTGGCATGATTAAACGACTCTTTGGACGTTTAAAAAGATTGTGGGTTGTTAATCTAAGAAGTCTTGGTTCTTTATTTTTTCCGGAAGGTATTTGTTCGAGATGAAACTAATGCCTTGTGCAGATAAAGCTTGAATTTCCGCCTTGGCATTGAGCTTCTTGAAGGCTTCGAATTCTTTCTGCCATTCTTTGTTGTCTTTAAACCAGTCATATTCCATAATCTGCTTGAGACGTTTGGTATCATTCTCGTTCAACTGAATCAAGTTTTTTCGTAGACCATATTTATCAATATCACCGACACGGATGCCTAAATAACGAACACCAGGAATAGCCATACGCTCTGAGATATGCGCCAAATTAATGGAACCATATTTTATAACAGAATAAATGTAATGACCCCATGGATCTAAATCTGTTAAGACATAGATAGGCAATTTATGTTCTTCATACAAGCGTTGTAATAATCGACGAATACCACGAGTCGTTTGTCCTTGTGACGACATGATAATACAGTTTTGTTTTTCCCAGAACTTATCTTCATGCAAACGTTCCCAGACCGCAGCTTTCTCCATATAGAGAATGTATTTTACATCCACTTTCTTGAATTTCAATTCTTCTGTATTGGAAGGAATACTCCAACCACCAGAACCCATCTTCGACCAGTCGATAGTATCACCCCGATCTTCAATGATAACTTTTCCTGCTACAGATCCATTTTTATTAGCGTTGACATGCAAGTTCTCTCTCGATAAAGTTGTGATTACTTCTAAATCTTCAATAACATCATCGGATTCTGTTTGTTCATCGACTAAGTTGATTTTTGTTTGAGGAATAGTCCTCTTAGCCATATAGAAGACATCTCTTAGAGAAGCGTGCTTTCCTTCCTCAATCAGGCCTTTGCTGATTTTAGCAACTTCAACCGTTTGCAAGAATTTTTTAGCATGAGCTACGTTGAAGAATGTACGTTTTGCCATCTTTTTACCTAACATTAAGGTTTTAGATTTTTTGTCAAATTCTACATTGGAGAGTCCACGAACTAACAAATCAATCTCGGGGTTTTTTCCTGCTTTTATGTCACGAACTATTTTTTCACCAAATTCTTTCAATGCATCTGCTGCAGGTTTTTTCTTTCCACTCATGCTTGTTGCTCCAATATCAACGGTAAATCTTTCTTCAAACGTTCTTTCAATTTTTCTTCTAATTCTGTTTTCTTAGCACCTGTCAATGCTGCCAAAGTATTTGCCAATTCTGGAATATAACCAACAAACAATGATGCACGTTCTTTCTGTTCACGCATACGCACTGTTTTACGTACAAAAGAATATAACTTACGACCAACTTCTTGCAACGCTAATTTTATTTCTTTGATAATCTCTGGATAGTGAGCGATAGCTTCTTTTGATTCTGACGTGAACGGCACCCAAACAGATACTATGTGAACTACAATAACTGCTGGACCAGAAGGAATAGCTCCTTTGCTTTGATCTAGACCATAATTTCTCCAGACTGTGTTGATAATTGAGCGAGTTGTTGCACAGGCAGACTGCTGATATTGTAACGGGACTTTATTAGCGAAACGAACCAAACGAACTAATTCCTCTTTCGGCAAAGAACCACCATAAGCTATTGCTGCTTCTACCTGAAAGGGAATACCTCTATACACTGATGGAGACCGTGTGGTAGAAGCATAGAATTCAGCTGGAAACTCTTTTTTTAATGATGCTGTTAAAATTTCCTCGCCGATCGGACTTAGACAATCCGTTGGAGGAGCCATGATCTTGGTTTCTTGAACAGCTTTGAATAATTTTTCTGCTTGTTCATGTGTCACTTCTTCTGGTTTTGTCTCTTGCGCCACTTGCGCTTTAGTCAAGATTTCATGTGCTACATTTGAAGACACTCGAGAAAATTCGCTGGTAAAGAATTGCAAAATTGTCTTTGCTTTTGTTGATTTCATCATCTGCATCAAAGCACCTAACTCTATGCCATGCGGGTGCGGTTGAATCTTCTTAGCTGGTTTTGGTAATTGGTCTGCTGCACGTTTGTAGGTCATTCGTTCCTTCAGTGGATTGATATAAACAAATTGTGCATGGGGATTAGAAATTGCACTTTGCTTCATGTATTCATCAACACTTAACTTTCCTTTCTGATATTTTCCTTCTAGCTCAATTTCGACGCGAGTTCCATGATCTTTGTTGAGCCATTCTATTTCTTTTTCCACTAAAACATCTGGTTCATTCTTAGCTGTGTCAATGCGAAGCTGAATAAAATGCGCTGGGTGCTTCACGTCAATACGAGAGGTAATATTCGCTGGCTTACCAGTCGTTAATTGACCATACAGAATAGATGCAGAAACTCCTATACCTTGCTGGCCTCGACCTTGCTTCATAGCATGAAACTTACTGCCATAGAGCAAACGAGCAAAGACATTAGCCATCTGTGCTTTAACAATACCAGGACCATTATCTTCTACCATAATGAGAAACTTATTTTCTGCTGTTTGACGGATTTCCACAATAATCTCTGGAAGGACACGCATTTCTTCACAAGCATCTAAAGAATTATCCACAAGTTCTTTTACTGTTGTAGACAATGCTTTAAGAGGGTTATCAAAACCAAGCAGATGCCTATTTTTTAGAAAAAATTCAGAAACACTGACTTGTTTCTGCTCTTTGGCCAATTCATGGGCCTTAATTTTTGTTGTTTCTCTTTTTTCTTTTGTCTGCGCCACGAGAACATCTTTTCTAAGATGTCTTTATAAATTTTTCTCGACCACTATTGTTGTAGATCGTGCATCTGTGCTTCGATAAAACGGTAGACATTGCTATGCGGAGACCCTGCCAAGAGTTTTTCAACTGCTTGTTTTGCAATATGCACTTCTTCTACTGTTCCTATAATCGCTGTTGTTCTTCCATGAACTGCAATATGTGTATTGGTCATTGTTTCTAGCATTTTCCAAGCTTTTCCTTCGGTTCCTATCAAACGAGCACGAATCCTTTGCATCTTTGCCTTTGAATCTTTTGCAAAATCACGCAAATCAACGATCTCTAAATGAAAATTATCTTTTGCAAGCATAACTGCTATTCCTGGATTGAATCCTCTGCCTATTGCTTTAATGATCGGTAAGACAATAAATGCGTTCACACTTTCCTCTGCAGTTACTTTCACATCTCCTTCTTTAGAGACTGTTATCTTAGTTTTTGTTCTTCGTTCGATAGCACGTTTTGTTTCGCCCTTTTTACCAATAAGGACTGCAACACGCTCTTTGGGTATTTTTAGTTCTTCTTCGTACATCTTAGAATTCTTGGAACTCTTCCAGTTGTTTCAAATAGCCATTTCTTTGTAACCATGATACTTGTGTTTGCTTATATTTGAAGATAATGTCTCCTTTTTCGTCTCCACCTAATTCCCATGGCTCTACTAAGACTATATCTCCTTCTTGGACCCAAATTTTTCTCTTTAATCTTCCAGGTATTCTGCAAATTCTGGTCTTTCCATCCATGCAACGAACACGCATTCTTGAAGCTCCTAATCGCTGATCTAGAACACCGAGTGTTTCTTTGTCTCTTGGCAAACGAACACGCCGAATTTCTTCCGCTATTTGCTGTTGACGTTCTAATTCTTCTTTCTTTCTTGACATTACTTTAAGCCCAAGAACAGCAATTTATAAATGTATTGCCTATTTTAAGAGAGTAAACACATAATACAGGATGCTCAGAATTAATACAATGATACCTATGTTCATGATCAAAAGACCAAAAGTCATATTTCTTCCGCATTTCCCTTCTTCACAACGACCCTTGCTACATTCATAAGCTTCTGTACATGCTTCTCCATTCTTTTTTAACGGCACTAATAATCCTGATTTGTCACAATATAAGGCGCCTAACTTTGTACCGAGAGGCAAGCAATTTTTTTTACCTTTTTCCAAAATTTGCCAACAGCCATTACATGTTTCACTTTGTTTTTCTTGGGGTGCACAAATTTTTGGACATGGACCTCCACAGTCTACTCCCCCTTCTCCTTGATTTTGAACATTATCATCACAAGTAGGACATGCACCACAAGAGCCTCCACAGTCTATACCAGTCTCATCACCATCTTGTTTTTGATTGCTACACTGCGTTTCTTTAGACTCTTCAACTTTCGTTGTTATTTTCGAACCAACATTTACATCGATAACAAGCTTAGCAAACAGTTGTGATTGAGGATACTCTATAGTTAATGTATCAGATCTATCTGTACTTGATACTAAATCCACACGAACTCCATAGTCTGAAAGCCCCTGAATATGATTACTTGAAGATCTTACTGTCGTTATTCCCGTTAGCGATTCAGAGATACCTATTTTTGGCGCTGCACTTGCAGACTCAACACTGAATGTTATTGACTCTGATGATGTCGACTCTTCGAACTGACTACCATCTGTTGTGATACCCAATGAAACAGAACTTCCAGAAATAGTATTCGATGATGGAAGATCTATAATACCTCCTCCTTGTACAATCAAATCTAAAGCATCACTGCCCTGCACTGTACCATCGCCATCAAGATCAATGGCTAAACGATTTGCTGCACTATCTTCAATGAACACCTTTGCTTGCATAGATCCAATGGAGAGTGTTCCTTCTCCTAAAGCACCACCAGCTGAAGAGTTCGCGTATGTTACTGAAATCTGGTTTCCACCTACTTCGGTAAAAAAGACAGTATTTGTCTGTATGTTAATCGAATCATAGGTAAGAACATATGTCTTTCCATTCTTTGTATTAGCACTGGTCATTGCAAAATAATCATTTTTATCGATATTGTAATCTGTACTGCTTGCGCCTTCTACAAAAATGAAATCTTTGGTACTGTCACCAAACTTAAAACTTGCTTTATTTGACAAAAAAGGTATATTAAGAGTTTTTGTCGTTGATGATACAAACTCTAAGCGATATTCTTCATTATCCGGCGATGGAATCAATTTGATTCTTGATATTGCTGTAGACTCAAGGCTGGCAAAGCGGATATCCCAGTCACCCAACAAAGACTGAGGCTTGTCTATTTTACTTCTTAGACTTTCACCAGTTCGAACATATACAGCCTCATTATTAATTAGACGATACTTTATATCTGTTATCTTTAATACATCATTTACTAGTGCTGCAGAAATTTTAGCAAACCCGAACTCTAGCTTCTCTTTGTTGAGATAAACTTCTCTAGAAAATGTATTATCTTCGTAGTTTTCATCCTTCATCTCCAGAACATTTGCTCCTATGAAAAACTTAACAACGCTACCTGTAGGGTCATTTGTATTTGGTATTATATCATTAATCCCTATAAAGACTCCTGTATCTACTTCCTCGATTTCAGATTTTTGCAGTTGTTTTGTTTCCTTTGCATTTACTTTAAATTTTGCTTGTTTTGTTCCTGTCTCAATATTCACAACAGTTATCTCATATGTTTTCTCCCCTATCGTATAAATCTTTTTTTCTCCTTCTCTCAAAATATCATTTATTGCTCCTTTTGCGAAAGTAAGTTTTATATTTTTTCCATCTAAAAGGGAATCAATAATCGTATACTCCTCACTGAAGATCTTTACTTTTACATCATTTAGTCCATCCAGTAATTTATTCGTTATCTTACTCTTTAGACCTTCTGGAAAGTTCATATGCCATTCGAAGAAAGCATCTGTTATTGTACTCCCTCGGTTAAACACCAAAAAATCAGAAGATTCCCCATTATCATTTTTTGCAAATCTCACTGCTGACGTATTTAATGCTGTTGCCGTATCTTTAAACCTGATAAATTGTGCATAGCTCGTGGATCCTTCTTTTGTAGTTACTGACCCACCTTTCAGGTCTGACAACTGTTCTCCAGAAACTGCCGAAACAACATCTCCCATTTCTTCGTTTATGGAAACCTTATCTGTTGAACCTCTGAACTCAAAAGTTCCGGCATGCGCCAGGCTTACAGACAATAGAAAAACAATACACAGGATAATTATGCGTTTCATAGTACCTCTTTTTCTTAATTGAGATGGCTCAATTATTTATATAACTTACTGTTTAAGCCTAAATAAGACCGTTGCACGATATAGCACAACACCTGTCTGCCTGTCCAACCTATTAATCTTCTTTGAAATCGTTAAAACACCATCAAAGCGATCTTTTAATTTTTTCCCCAACGATCGTGCAAATCGTTGAGATGAGATAAATATATCAATACCTGTCTTCAGTTCTTCTGTCTTAGCAATAAAGACATCTTTTCGCTTCGTAATTTCGTTGAGAACATATTGTATCACTTCTTGGTTAAATGGTCTAATTTGAATCGTTGCTTCATAATAGCTATTATGCGATGGCTTGTGCATGCGGGACTCCTGCAATAACAATTACATGCTCTTTGGTAATTATTCCTACTTTAAGACCAAGTGCTACTGCTTTTTTCCCCATAAGATTACTATTTGTTGCATTTTTAAGTATCTCGCTGATTACAGCATCGTCCTTTTTATCGCCTTTATAAAAGTGTTCAAAGATAGTTATGGTACATTTTCCATCTTCTATCGTCTTTCCGATAAGATTTTCATCACAGACAGCTACTACATCGTCATGCTTAGCCCTGTGAATTTTAATGTACATCCTATATTCCTTTTACTGGTTGTTTTGCTCCACATGCAGTACATTTCAGGAAGAGAATGCGGTCTTCTTTCATAAGCTGTGTATCTGGTTTTCCACATTCATGGCAGATGACAAAATCCTTACAGAATTGCACAATTTTATCATTGATCAGCTGAGAAGAAATTTTTCTCCCTAAGACTAAACGTGGACCATCTAATGTCGCAGGTGTTGCTAATTCCCTTTGAAGGTATTTCAAGAGCTCTGCTGCATCTCGACGAACGATAGAACAAATTTGGCTGAAATTGGTGATGACTGTTTTAACCCCTTGAATATGTCCTGTAACCTTTGGTATTTCGAAGCGTTCGGTAGTCGATTTCACTTCTGGAAGATGCGCTTTCGCTTTTTTCAATAATTCTGTGTATTCAAATTCCATAATGCTACAGGGCGGAAATTACCTATTTAAACCTTATCCTTAGATAGGTTTTGCACAATAAATCAAGTAAATCCGAAAACTTTCCGAAATTGTTATTTACAGTAAAGTAGTACTGCATTTCTCAAAGACCCCTGAAGAGTTTATAAAGAAAAATAGAAAAAGACAAAGTCATGGAAAAGACTATCAAAGCATCAGTCATTGGCTTAACCAAAAGAAAAAAAGCATGGTTAGATGCAGACTACAATAACTATCAATGGTGGATGCTATTTGGCATTGATCATGGTTTGTTAAGTGCTTTCAAAGCTGCAAAAGGATTCAAGCAGAAAGTTATTAAGTATAAATCATATCCCTTGCTTCTCCAATCACGATTCATCAAAGAGTGGTTCAGAGTTAGAGAGACTAAACTCACGAAACATTGGATTAAGATTCCTAATAGCAAGAGAAAAGGACAAGGCATCTGGTTACCATTGCATTTTCATCAATCATTGCCAGAAAAATATATTCTCAAGGATTCTTATTTAGTCAGAAAACAAGAAAAATATTACATGCATTTTTGTATGGATATTCAAGAACCTCAATCCTATCAACCAAAGACTATCTTTGGCATTGATCTCGGTTTAAAGAATCCCATAACTCTGGTTGACTTGCAATCCAGAGCAACACAATTCTTGGGCAAACAACTGAAACAAGTGAAAGGCAAATATTACTATCTCAGAAAAAAGCTAGGTCAACAAAAGCATTTCAAAATGATTAAGAAAATCAAAGATAAAGAACGAAGAAAAGTAAATACCCTATTGCATCAACTATCAAAAGCAATAGTAATGGAAGCAAAGAAAAAGGAAGCTGCTCTTGTGATAGGAAAGTTAAAAGATCTCAAAAAGAATAAAGAAAGAAAATTCAATAGAAAACTCTCAGGATTTTCCCACTATAAATTCACACAGTTTGTAACGTACAAAGCCAAAGAGCGAGGAGTGCCATTAATAACAGTCAATGAAGCATATACCTCAAAAACCTGCAGTGTCTGTGGCACTTTAGGAACAAGAACAAAGAATTGGTTTGTATGTCAATGTGGACATCAAGACAATGCAGATAGAAACGCAGCCTTCAATATAGGCAAACGGGGTCTGAGCTACATGCTTGGATTAGGGGCAGTCGCTTCTGCCCAAAAGTCCTCCACTCTCAGGATAAAGCCTGATGAGCAGATGAGGGGACAAGCACAACAGCCTTTGCTCGTGACGTAGATTGCATCTCCTGAGGGAAAGGATTAATTATTGTGCAAAGCTCCTTAGATAATCTTAAGAACGCCTGGCCTAGACATGTAAATTTCCCCTTCCTTAATTAACTCTTCAATAATTTTCTCACCTTCTTCTTCCTGGGCCTCGACTGTTTGCATGAGCAGGTCAATATCCATCCCTGACTCTCCTTGTTTTTCTAGAATATTCAACATTTTCTGCCTTACTCCTTCGTTACCTGGCAAAGAAGCATGGCTTGCTATCATCTCTTCTCGTGTTTCCCGTGGTGTCTCATGTTGCAGGACCGGTTGTTTTATTGGTATTTGACCTCTTGTTTCTAACAATTCTGCTTTTCGTACTTTTATCCAAGATGGATTCTCTAGCTTCTTCACAATTTCTGGGATGACATAAATCTCATTCTGATATTGCTTTGGTCTGCCAATAACTAAAACAGAATTACCTATAGCTAATCCTTGTAAGAATCTTGTATCTTCTTTAAATGCACGAACAGCAATCTGCGCACTACCGTCTTCTATGGTCATTGTTACATAATCACCATTGGGATTGGAAAAGAATTCTGTTATAGTTCCTAGAATATTTACACGAGCTACTTTGATTCCCTTAACATCGAGATAATTTGGCTCCCACTCGCCTTCCTCACGAATATAGTCAGCGTCTACTATTTCTGCAATCCATAGCTTATATGCCGTCTGACGACCTTGCATCGTTATAACTTCGAGATCCATCCGCGTTTTGGCTCATAAATCTCACCTTCTTTTTTCAGTTTCTCAAGGATCTCTTCTACCTGCGGTTCTGTCAAGTTTTTTTCAGCTGCTTCTGCGAAAATGTCTTCAATAGGAATAGTTTTTTTGCCACGAGATTCCAGTTCGTGAATAATTTCTTTGATCACTAAGATTTTATTTCTTGTTGATGCTGGGACTCCTGTGGAGACTCGATCAATATCGAATTGACCCGTTTCATAATCGAATCCGACTTGCATCATACAGAATTTCAAGATTTTGATAGCACTACGAGCATCTTTCTTTGTCACCTGATTAGAAAGACGAACACGAGCAGATCCTTCAGCCAAACGAATCAATGCTTCTAACTGACGTGCAGAAATAGGGATTGGCTTTATTCCTTCACCACTCGAGGTTGCTGAATTACGAAGGCCTACATAAAATTCTTTGATTTCTTCAATAGCACCAGGAGACAATTTGGGGAAGATGTTTTGATGCACATAAGCGATATATTTACGCATGAGATCTACTTGTACTTCTGGCTCTTTCATTCCTGAAATATGACCTTCTAAAATATGCGAAGCAATACGAGTATCTTTTTCTTTATCAGGAATATCACGAACGGGAAAAATGAGGTCGAAACGGTTAATGAGCGCTGGTGGCAAGTTGATTTGTGAAGCGATAGGCTGGAAAGGATCGAAGCGACCCAACTTCGGATTAGCTGCTGCCAAGACTGTTGTTCGAGCAGTTAATGTTGCTTGAATATTTGCTTTACTAATAGTAACTTGCTGTTGTGCCATAGCTTCGTGCAATGCAGAGGTATCTTCCATCGACATCTTGTCCATCTCATCAAGACAATTATGTACAATAACCCCATTAGCAACAAAATTATGCGTTTCTGGCACACAGAGATCATAGACGTATCCCTCATGATCATGTTCTTCTTTATGTACAATTTCATCGATAAAATAATCCCGAGCTATGATTGCGTTTATTTGTTGATTCATTTCTGAAGAAAGCATTAGTTTTTGTGTGATCTTTATCATTTGATCCCTTGATGGCTCAATCAATCTATTTTTATATCGATACAATGTGCTCCAAATTCCTTCTTTTACCAAATGTGACGTATTACTTCTTTCAATTATCTCCTTTGCGATAGCTGCGATTGGAGTGCCTGGTATTTTTTGACTGATGCTTGATATATTTTTTCTTGTTGCTAGAATCTCTTTGTTTTTTGCTTTTACTGAGTACTCTTCAATCGCTTTCTTGAGCGCTGCCACATCTGTTCTTCCTGTTAGTTCTACTAAAAAATAATTCTTTTGTCTTATCAGTTTTCCGTAACAATCAAGTCTACGCAGGGCAAGAATAAAATTTATGTTGGCCTCTTTATTTACTGTATCAAACATAAAATCAATATGCTGGACTTGATATTTATCTTTTGTTTTTGTGCTTATGCAACCGTCAGAGTCCATAACACCTCCAATAAATGCCCTAAGCGTTTCATCGTCAAGGAAGAGAAGATTTGCGAGATTGTTTTCTGTAATGAATGTATAAATATACCCCAGCAAATTACTTCCACGATAGAAAGTATTGCACTGCGAGTTTACTTCTTTTCCTCTGATGACTGCTTTGGATAAACCTTTAATATAAGAGATATCACTACCAAATACTTTTTTCCAGTGATAAGCAAACTGATTGCTGTAGGATTTGTGAATTAACGATTGTACCATCCTTATTGCCGTTCTTCTTTGTGAAATTTGTACAGAGCCGTCACCATAGAGAAATCCTAAAACATACCCTAAACTTGGAGTAATGGTTGTTGTACTTAGTCGTTCGCCTCGATGTTTTCTCGCGTAGTCCAACGTTTTGTGCTTCCATTCCTGCTGTTTATCCAAAAAAGAAAGTATTGTTCTCAGTTGTTTTAACGTGAATTGTTTGCCACCAGAGAGATACTGACGATCAAGACTAAAATATTTATTACATGCTGCAAGAGTTGTAAATTTTTCCATCAAATTCTGTTTAAGATCCTCTTTCTCCTGTTTACTGAGGTTTACTTTCCAAGTATCAGGCAAAATATCAAATAAAACTATCTGCTCTTTTTTTTCCGGTAATTTTAATGGTGCAATTACTTTATCTCCTAATCTAAATTCTTGCGCCGGCTTCCAAGCTACATTACTTCCGCTTAACAATCTATGTTCTGGAGTTAAAGTTAATGAAAATCCTGATCTAAAATGTAAGGTCACTAGTTTATCTTTATATTTTTTTCTTCTAATTTTTGTTGCTGTTCCATTTTTCATTTGAAAAATATTTGTATCGAATGTTGGAACCTCAAGATTTAGGTCATGATATTCTATTTCCTCGCCAGCCTGCATTCCAAGCTGTTTCTTCTTTTCGTCAAAGAGTTCTTTTATCTTGACAACTTTATTATCTCCAACTATTTCTGTATCTTGGTGAAGACAGAGAACACCACCTGAGGCTAAAACAATAGCTCCCGCTTCTAAAGCCCAGCCACGTAAAAATTCATCCTTAACGACTGAAGCAGTAATACCTGCAGCAGATGCACCGCGACCTGCAACATAGCGAGCACGAGGAGCCATTTTTGAAATATAGGTCAATAATGTTGATTTTGCTGCACCTGGATCTCCGACAAGGAGAATGTGCATATCTCCTCTAGTACTTGTACCATCGGGGCGCTCTTTACGAACACCACCCATTAATTGCAAGACTAGTGCGCCTTTAATTTCATCATGACCATAGACTGATGGAGCAATAGAATTTACTAGTTTTTGATAGACATTCACATCATTTGCTAATTCCTTAATTCTTTGTTCATCTTCTCCTGTAATCGAGATATCATCATAGGTTTGCTCAACAGCCTCAATAGAATTTGTCTCTAGTGCAAGATCATATCTGGTTAATTGACCTCCAGATTTAGCAGTCAAAGGAACTTCTTTGAGAATGCCGATCACTTTTACTTTTGAACCTGGCGTGGTTTTCTTTTCCATTTTTGGCTCAACCATATCTTCACGAACAAAAACAGACAATCGTTTAGGTTGCTCTCCGCCTTGCATAGATTCAGATGATTCTTCAATGACTAATCTTTGGGCATCAACTAAGGTTTTTTCTGAAATACGGAAACGACCACGTGCACCACAAGAACATCGCTGAGGCTCTTTAAATTTACTTTCCAATTGGGGCACAGTAATGAGATTACCACAGGAACGGCATTCAAATTTTGCTGAAATTACTTGAGGGCGAACATCGGAAGCTTGACGAACGATCCCTTCAATCATAATCAAGTTATCTAGATGCGTGCTACGAATGTCACGCACTTTGATTTTCTGTGACTCTGGAAGATTGAGAAAACGAACACGAAATTCCCCTTTTGGCAAGTCAAATTGCTGCAGAGCCACTTCTGCTGCTTTGATGGTCTCTTCAGGTTCATTGATAAGCTGGTCTGCTAATTCTGGGTCATGTTTTGCCAGTTCTTGAAATTCTATATAAATAGAATGTTTACCACTACTGACAAGCTCATGGATTCTCTTGAGATATTTGGCTTCTAAGAACTCTTGAAACCGCTGAATTTGATCTCTAGCATCGACCACTCTTTCAACCCCCACGCCACGAACAGTCGAAGAGGTATAAAAAGGTTCCTAAGGAACCTGAGAAGTTTATTTTTTGTTCACTTTCAACAACGTTGTAACCAATAAGTCAACAGACTCTCGTAATTTTGTTTCAGAACGCGTTCCTGTGCACACAATCTTCCCATTACTAAAGAGTAAGAAGGTTGCTCGTGTCCCTGGTAACTTATACACGAGGCCTGGAAATTGTTCAGGTTCATATTCTGTGTTCTCTAACTCCATGGCTAACATGTTTAAGTTGAGATCCATGCCTATAGAACCAGAAGCAACCATGTTTTGCACTGTGACTTTTGGATCGACAGTGATTTTGATCTTGATTTTTTCTATATTCTGAATGATTTTTCTAACTGCTTCCTTGACTTTTGCCATAGATTTAGCGCCAGTACACACAATCTTTCCAGAGCTGAAGATCAATGCAGATGTCTTAGGCTCTTTGATGCGCATGACTAATCCAGGAAATTGCTCAGGGTTATACTCTGTATTGGGTAGTGCTTCTGCGAGCTTGATTAAAGGAATGTCTTTTTCCAAAGAAGCAGATGCTACAATATTTTGAATTTTGATTTCTTTCTTCGGTCTTCTCGGCATTTCTATCCCCCCACTATCTCGATATTGCCTCTTTTTTGAATGCTCTGAGGGTTTATAAAGGTATTTATAAAGCCTTTAAAGAGGTACCTTCATTTTCGGTCTTAGATGAGAAAATAACTGATGAGGATTATTAAGGTAAGAATCATCATAATGCCATATACTAAAGCTACTCCTCCGCTTCTATACTCTGTAGTTGTCATGTTTTATCGCCCTTTTATGCTGAATAGGATTATGTGGAGGGGAGTATGCGTTTGCATACCCCTACTCCATGGGTTTAGGTTGAGTTACTTCTCTATTGGATGGTCCTTTATATATAACTTGAGAGGACTTCTTGTCTTATCAAAATATCTTTTTAGGTCCTTTTTAAAAAATAAAGAGGAATAATGGTCCAATCGAGAAAAAGGTTAATTTTCTTTATCTAAAAACCAATTTGTCAATTGAATCTTCTTGAGCTTACCTACAGTTTCTATAGCAATAATCTTCTTATTTTGCAGACTCATGAAAATTCTCACCAATGTCGTCTTAGGAATTCCAGTTTCATACCTAATTTTTGCCTGTGTGCTGTTATGATGATTATTCAATAAAAAGGTCACCACCTTCTTTTCTTTCTCATTGAGTGTGCTTAAGACGTCCTGTATCCTTTTGTTGGTCTTTTCTTCTGGTTTCTGTTGTTCTATATTCTTTTCTTTTTGAGGGATTTCATGCTTCAGCCTCATATAATGTCTTTTTTGCCAAAATCTCCAACCAAACCATCCTGTTATACCAACTACCAGCAAAACAAGTATACTCCAGAAGACAACCCACCCATTTCCTCCTTCAGAGATTACTGCGCGATTCAATCGAATTTCGATATTCTGAGAATCTCCTGGTTTGATATTTATCTTTCCCGAGCCTACAGCATTATCTGACGTTGCTGTAATCACGCATTCGTCTATAGGTGCATATGCAACTGAAAAAGACCCTACTCTATCTGTAAATTCTGGGACTTTTTCCCCATAATCTTTACTACACTCTACCTTTAAGGCAGCTTTGCTCACGAGATTATTGAGTGTATCATATACCACACCTTTTAATGAACCTACAGGGAAAACTATAATCTCTTGTTCTATCGATTTATCTAAGACTATCTCCTGTTCTGCATAATAATCTTTTCCGGGAGTCTGTAAATTATCAATCTTGAATGTAAGCTTGTACTCTCCTTTAGGAAGTCGAAGCGTTATCGGATTACTACGAATAAAGGATGTTGTTGTACGTTCTTCCTTTGATTCCTTCTCGAAAATAATTAAGTTCACTAACACATTTTTAATCTCTTTGTTTCCTTCTGCCTGCTTTAATGTTAATTTCATAGTGTGCTCTTCTTGCGCATGCACCATAAAAACTCCAACTAAGAAAATGAGCAGCATTAGGGTTGCTTGTTTTCGCATCATAGTTTCTTTATGGCAATCTCTATTTCTTTATCTTTGATTTGCTCTTTTTTCACAAGATCATAGCCTTTTAAAACATCTTCTTTTTTCTTCCATACTACATTCTTTGCTCCGACCTTTTGCTGAATCTCCTTAGTAAACTCTTTCATGTCCTCATTTATACCAATGACCAAGGCAATACGATCGTCTATCTGCAGCCCTAAACTCTTGCGATAACTGTTGATTGTCCTGATGATATCTCTTATCATACCCTCTTTGAGCAATTCAGGCGTGATTCTCGTGTCGAGCTTCACCGCCAACTGGCCACTTTTTTTCATGATTACCTCTTTGACATTCACTTCTTCTGTTATGAGCGAAATATATTCTTTTGCAAGAGCAGGTCCTGTTACTTCTAAGGATTTGAGTATTTGACGCACGGGTACTTTTGCCTTTTCTCTGGCTTCGAGTGCTTTACTGACAATATTGCGCACCATCTGCATCTCCTCATTCAACTTTTTATTTACCAATTTAGTGTCTGCTTCAGGCCAAGCTTCCAAATGTACTGATTCTGCTAGTTGTTTACTTGTCTTTCTGAGTGTTTGCTGTACCTCTTCTGCAATGAAAGGAGCAATTGGGGCCATGAGCTTTGCTAAGGTGTGCAATGTGTAAGCTAAAGTTCTGATCGCTTTTTGCTTCTCTTTTACATCGTCGAATTTGAAACGATCTCTGCTTCTTCGTACATACCATGTTGAAATATCATCTATAAGCTGCACGATTTGGCTACAAGTCATGACAGTGTCATATACTTCCATAGCTGCAGTTATCTCTTTAATTGTTGTATGCACCCTACTTATCATCCATCGATCAAGAATATGATCTGAAGAGGCATCATTTACTCTTGCATTCTCTTTACCATAAAGTTCATAGAATTGTTTGACATTCTCTGTAATCATAATTATCTTCCTATAAAAATCTTTAATCGTTTCTTCATTGAAGTTGATATCTTCGGCTTTCATCAATGGAGAAGACATCAGATAGAAACGAAGAGCATCTGCGCCATATTTATCAAATATAACTTGTGGATCTGGGAAATTTCCTTTTGACTTAGCCATCTTAGTGCCATCTAATGCCAAGACTGTTCCTGTAACCACAATATGCTTGAAGGGTGCTTTCTCAAAGAGAATGACGCCTAAGACGTGCATGTAATAGAACCATGCCCTCACTTGTGGAACATATTCTGAAACGAAGTCACAGGGAAAATTATCTTTAAACCATTCTTTATTCTCGAATGGATAATGTTTTGCTGCATAAGGCATACTTCCTGATTCAAACCAGCAATCCATCACTTCTGGAATACGATTCATACTTCCTTTACACTTTTCGCATCTGACGTGAATTTTGTCTACGATATGCTTATGGAGATCAAGATCTTTTGGTATTTTCTCTACTGCTTTTTCTTGAAGGTCTTTGACACTACCCATTACTGTAATAAGATTACATTTCTTACATTTCCAAACAGGAATAGCTGTTGCCCAAAAACGATTCCTCGAGATACTCCAGTCAGGGGCACTTTCCAAGATATGTTTAAAACGACCTTCTTTGATATGCTCTGGATGCCAATTAATATCTTTATTTTTCTTCAGCAGTTTATCCTTTACTTTCTGAATGTCTACGAACCATGAATCGACTGCATTATAGAATAAAGGCGTTTCACAACGATAACAGAAAGGATACTCATGTGTATATGACTCTGCTTTATAGAGTAGATTGCGCTTCTTCAAGTCTTCCATGACTTTCTCATCTGCCTTCTTGAACCAGAGACCAAACCACTCTTGCGGACCTAAATGGAGTTTTCCTTGATAATTAACATGTTGAATAATCGGGAGATCATATTTTTTGATCATGGTGTAATCAAATTCACCATAGACAGCCATGTGCACTATGCCTGTACCATCAGTTGCTGTGACTTCATTGCCACCATCAAGGATATAATGCCCTTTCTTCTCTGAAGGAATGTGATATAATGGCTCGTATTCTTTCTTCACTAGTTTACTTCCTTTTATCTCTTCAAGAAGATCATATTTTCCCTTGACTTCCATGAGACGATCTTTGGCAAGAATGTACTGCTCTTTGTCTTGTTTGATCTTTACATACGTTAACATAGGATTAATAGCAAGAGCAACATTCCCTATCAAAGTCCAAGCAGTTGTTGTCCAAGCGAGAACATACGTATCTTTTTCCTCCTTAAGTTTAAATTTTGCTATGACTGTTTTTTCAGTAACTTTACGGTAGCTATTGTCCATAGCGATTTCTGAAGCTGCTAAAGGTGTTTCACAACGAGGGCAATAGAGCAAAATCTTCTTACCTTCATAGACATATTTTTCATCGTAGAGTCTTTTGAAGATATACCATACAGTCTCCATATAGCTATTATCCATGGTTTTGTAACTGTTGTCAAACTCAATCCATTTTCCCATGCGGCGAATAGTTTTCTTCCACTCTTTTGCAAAAGCTAATACCTTCGAACGACAGAATTCATTGAACTTATCAATGCCCATCTCTTCTATTTGCTTCTTCTCTTTGATACCTAATTCTTTCTCTGCAATATTCTCAATTGGCAGACCATGACAATCCCAACCCCAACGACGTTCTACTCTGAACCCTTTCATAGTCCAGAATCTTGGGAAGACATCTTTACTGGTTAACCCTAAAATATGCCCATAATGAGGAGTTCCTGTTGCGAAAGGAGGACCATCATAGAAGATATACTGCTTGTTTTTTGATCGTTGCTCTACAGATTTCTCAAAAATTTTGTTTTTTTCCCAAAAATTAGCGATTGTTTCTTCTCGTTCTTTATGTTTCATCGTATACAACTCAACCGTACTCTTTTCGCGCTTTGGTTTGTTTAAATAGTTTATTATACCTCCCACAAAGCTTTTATACCCTGCAGGCTGGAAGATTTTAACGCTGTCAAAGGAAATAGCGACATTTCTGAGATAGTGTCATTTACATACAGATAAGGAGAGTATATACCATGGAAAGATATGGAGATAGAGGATTTAGACGACAACCTACAGCACCTATCAAAGTTGGTGACGTAGTAGAAGTAACTATTGAAGCAGTAGGAGAGAAAGGCGATGGTCTAGCAAAGATCAGCGGTTTCGTTCTCTTTATTCCTGGAGTCAAACAGGGTGAAAAACACAATGTTAAGATCACACGCGTCTTACGCAGTGTCGGTTTTGCAGAAGTTGTAACTGGTGAAGCTGCAACTAAGAAATCTGCAGGCGATAACGATACTGGCTCTGATGGCAATTATGAAGAATCGTCCGAAGGCAATGAAGACACTCAAGAGGATTCTGAAGACTTCTAAAGCCTTCTCTTTTTCTTTTTTTATTTCATTACTTCTCATAGTGTTGTTCTAGGCAACAATCTCCAAGCAATGAGGCTAGGATAAAAAATCAATTATTTCTTCCTATAAAAAACTATGTGTAAAAAAGAAAAAGGACTATAAGCGTCCTGTTCGTAAATATCTTATCGCACCTTGGAATCTGTCTCGTAGTGTTTTCATTTGTTGTTTTTGTTCTCTTGTTAGAGATGCTACAAGCTGGTCTAAATTTTCGGCGCAACCCTCTGGGTCTTGGATAACTTGTACCCGACCGTCAGCATCCGAGTCCAAGAGATCGTCGTCCCTGAAGCTGAGGACGTTGCGCCCGTGTTCCGATAAGCCCTACGGAGACCTGATTGACTCTCTGGAACCCAGATTTGAACACCTTCCTCTGGGAGAAGAAAGGATTTACTCTTTAGAGTCTACTATTTTCACCTCCTCCAAATGACCGCAAAGTATATAAATAAGTTTGAACTTACTAATAAGATGATTGATATTATCCATGTTTCATCCAGAGGACAGATAGTTATCCCCGAACGAGTAAGAAAACACTTCGGCATTAAAGCTGGATCTAAACTTTTTTTAGTAGAGAAAGATAATAGTCTTGTTTTAAAGAAAGAAGAAGACGTAGCCAAACATCTCGATGAAGATGAGCGAAAAGAAATCGTCGGATGGCTCTCACTTTCTGAAAAAGCGCTTAAAGATGTATGGGATAATCCAAAAGATAATGAAATATGGAAGCAATATTTATGAAACAGCGAGCTATTATTCTAGTGCCTTTTCCATTTTCTGACCAGTCTGGACAAAAAATACGTCCTGCATTAGTTATTTCTAATGATACTTTTAATAAAACTAGTCAGGATCTTATTGTCTGCTCCATCACTTCAACATTTAAACCTGCTCAATACTCTCTCATTATTAATCAGGATGATCTTGAACAAGGAACACTTCCTAGTCAAAGTGCTATTAAAGTTGAGAATATTTTTAAGATTGAAAAATCTCTTATCATTAAAACTATAGGTACGCTGCAATCGTCTGCTTTTCTGAAAGTTATTCAACTCGTTCATACACTTCTCCAACCTTCAGTAGAAAAATAACATTACTCTAAAACACTTTCTCTTTGTCATTATTTAAAACTGTATTAAAAAGAAGATAAAAAAAAGAAAAAAATTAGAACAGGCTTTGGAAGAAAGCAACTATTCTAGCAATAAGACCGATTGGCGCACCTTCTTTGGTTTCTGTTTCTTCTACAACAGCGCCGGTGATCTTGGCAGTTTTTTGTGATTCCTTCCCAGTCTTAGCAGTCTTGTCTAGAACCTTCTGTACAGTCTTTTGATCATCGCTACCGAGATCATCTGTGTTCTCTACAGCTATCGTAGTTCTTTGCACTTGGGCATTCTGCTTCTTTACGCTGGTTTGACTGTTGCTGTTTCCGGAAGGTCCATTAGATGGAGATGGGCATGGGTGCCAACTGTCTATCTGAGCGTGCACACCTGCTGCTACTGGTAGAAATTGATTGTAAGCTGCTAGAGCTCTGTCGTATTGTGCCTGAGCTTCAGTCATGTTTCCTTCAAGGTATGCAGTCCATGCGTAGAAAAGATCTACCTGTGATTCTGCCAAGTAATCTCTTGATTGATCTACCTCTCTAAAGAAGGCGTCTGTGCTGATGTTATTGCAGGCAACGAAATTCTCCAAGGCATTTGGTTGTGAGAAATTAACCAGACCTCGATTAGCCAAAATCTGGCGGAGCGCGTCAATCACTGTATCGGTGTAATTCGTGGTAAAGATGACTAAAGCGTCATTGTATGTTTTTTCGCTCAAATTTAGGATATCATCTTCTAGAGTCTGCGGATTAAATTGATTATTTTCATCACCTGTCTCTTCATTTTCTAGAGTACTGCTTGCCGCTTCAGTTATAACGCTCATAAGCACTATTCCTAAAAACAGTATAAGCACCGTGTTCATTTTTGTATTCATGGTTATTCCTCCATCGCTGTATTTTTGAGTATCACCTCTACAATCTCTCCCAAACAGGGTATTTATAGTTTCTGTGGGCTGTCATAACGAACTCTTTATTATTTAAAGACCACCTGCTTATTTGCTTCTTTTTTAGAGACCTTTTCACAAAAGAAGGATAAATAGGCTTTTTCAAGCATTTATCTCTTACCCTTAGTTTTTCTTAACAACTCTCTTTGGAAGACTCTCTGTTTTGGTGGTTTTTTACTCTTTTGCTTGCTTCTTTTGCAATCGCATAATCCTTATAAAGCATATTCGTTTTCACCTTAGCACATGACCAATGCTCAAGATGATCACCAACTCTGGATAGAAAAATACCGACCTCAAACATTTGCTGAAGTCAAGGGACATGAATCCATTGTTGCTAGACTACAGGCTTTTGTTCAACAGAAGAATATCCCACATATCTTATTATCCGGACCTGCTGGCGTTGGAAAAACAACGCTTGCTCTTATTATAGCTAAAGAACTCTATGGTGACACCTGGAGACAAAACATGCTAGAACTGAACGCCAGCGATTCGAGAGGTATAGAAGTTATTAGAAACGAGGTCAAGAGTTTTGCAATGACTATGGCTATGGGCACAGACCTCCCTAAGATAATCTACTTAGATGAGTGTGATTCCTTAACCAAAGAAGCACAGCAAGCGCTGAGAAGGACTATGGAAACCTTTACAAGAACAGCAAGATTCATCTTAAGCTGCAATTTTTCGAGCAAGATTATTGATCCTATCCAATCTCGATGTACTATTTTCCGCTTCAAACCATTACAGCAAGAAGATATTAGAGACATCATTCTTACTATTAGCAAACGTGAAGGCTTGAAAATTGATGATAAGACTATCGAAGCGATAAGTATAGTCAGCAGAGGCGATGCCAGACGTGCAGAGAATATTCTCCAAAGCTGTAGTGCTCTCAACAAAACTATTACTGAAAAACTTGTGTATGAAATTGTCAGTGCTGCACATCCTGAAGAAATGAAAGACGTCTTGCAGATGGCAGTGCAAGGAAGCTTTATTCAAGCGCGAGATAAACTACTAGACGTTATGCTCAAACATGGATTGTCTGGAGAGGAAGTTGTGAAACAAATCCAGGAAACCGTGTGGAAACTTTCTATCTCTGACCAGGCAAAGATGCAATTGATTGAAAAGTGCGGAGAATCAGAATTTCGAATGGTTGAGGGCAGCGATGAGTTTGTCCAACTAGAAGCGTTGTTAGCCTCCTTTGTGCTCGCGAAAAAATGACTGCAATGATACAATCCTTCATTGATAAGTATAAACCAACTACTTTACAAAAGATTTATGGACAAGAGTCAGCAGTTCAACGCTTACGACAAGCAATCACAACGAAAAAACCAGTGCTTCTCTATGGTCCTGTAGGTTCTGGGAAAACTGCGAGTGTTTACGCATTAGCACAAGAGCTGGACTATGAAATCATAGAAATCAACGCTTCTGATGTCCGCAATAAAGAGTCTATTAACACTGTTATCGGATCTTCTTTGCACCAAATGAGTCTCTTTGCCAAGGGAAAGATTATTCTCGTTGATGAAGTCGATGGTATCGCAGGCAATAGCGATCGAGGAGGAGTTCCCGCATTGGTGGAATTACTTAGCACTGCCAAACAAACTGTCATCATGACAGCCAATGACCCTTGGGACTCCAAATTTAACGCTCTCCGCAAAGCAAGCACTCTGATTGAATTTACTTCTGTACCTTTACCAGCATTAGTTCAGATTTTACAGCAGATTTGCAAACAAGAACGAGTTCAAGCTTCTGAAGAAGTGCTCAAGAAAATTGCACGAAAGGCTAATGGTGATGTTAGAGCAGCTATCCTTGATCTGGAATCACTCATTTCTGGCAAACAACAGCTGACTGTTGATGCTGTTAACCTTCTTGATGACCGACTTCGTGAACAAAGCATGACTGATGCTTTGCGCTTAGTATTCAAAAGCACTAAATCTGAAGAAACGTTGGACGCTTTTGAACGTGTTGACAGTGATCTTCCTGAAGTCTCTTTATGGGTTGAGGAAAATCTTCCCAGAGAATATAAAGACGAAGATCTGCAACGAGGTTTTGCTGCTCTGAGCAAAGCAGACGTCTTCCATGGACGAATCTTACGCTGGCAACATTGGCGCTTCTTAGTGTATATCAATATGTTCCTTACTGCAGGTATAGCCATGGCAAAACAAGAAAAAACACCTGGATTTGTAGACTATAAAAGAAATAGCAGGATCTTACGCTATTGGATGGCAAAACAAAAACGTCTCAAATTACAAGGCTTAGTACAACAGTTACCTGGGGATGTGCATGGCTCTTCTCGAAAACTTCTGAAAGAAGTTGTCCCTTACCTGAAATTCATGGTCAAACACAACAAACATATGACTTTTGGATTATCTACCGAGGATATTGCTTATCTAACCAAGTGAACTTCTATGAAAATTCTCTCTGAAGTTAGTAGATCCATTCTTGTCGGAGTTATTGGAACCCTCTTTAATCTCTTTCTTCTCTATTGGTTTAAACACTTACTTTTTCGCCATTATCTCTTAGCTGCAACCTTAGCGAATATCATTACTATGATCTATATCTTTCTTGCTGATCGCTATTATACCTTCAAACATGGCAAGGGATCATTTCATGTCCAATTTATGAAATATGTTTCTATTTATCTTCTCAGCAACTTTAGCAGTGTTGCACTCCTGGCTTTTTTTGTAGAGATTTTTGGCTGGCATTACTTACTTGCACAGGCAGTGGCAACAACTTTAGTGAGTTTTGTGACTTTTCTCATCTTCAAATATTGGATATTTCATTGTCATGAATGGTTCTGATGGAGCAGAGGAATCTTTATAAATCGCTTTTTATGGAACCTACTATTCAAGGGGGTAGAACAGCAATGAACATTAGTGAACTTAAAGCACGACAGGGAAAAGTTGAATTAGAGGCAGAAATCACACAAAAAGGAGAAGTCCGTACTTTTGATAAATTTGGCAAACAGGGACGTGTCTGCAATGCTACTATCAAAGATACTTCTGGAGAAATGAAATTGACCCTATGGAACGACGAGATTGATACTGTCAAAGTAGGCGATAAAATCAAGATTACTAATGGTTACGTCAATGAGTTCCAAGGCGAAAAACAATTGACTGCCGGGCGCTTCGGCAAATTAGAAGTACTAAAATAACTACGCTTTCTCTTCTTGTGGAGTAAAGCGTTCAACTTTCGCTTTACTGACTAATTCTTTCACATATGCATCAACAGCTTTCTTTACTTGCTCATCATTCAAAGCCTTACGAATGTCTGCTTTAGCTTCTTCCAAAGACAATTTTCCAGCTTTTTTCTTTTCATGCACTAGAATGATATGATAACCAAACTGTGATTTGACTGGTTCTGACAACTCATCAATGTCCAATGCGAAGGCAGCTTTCTCAAATTCTGCAACCATTTGCCCCTTGCCGAAGAGTCCTAGATTACCGCCGTTTGTTTGTGCTGATGGATCAATAGATTTTTCTTTAGCTAACTGAGCAAAATTCTTGCCACCTTCTACTTCTTTCTTGACTGCCTTTGCCTCATCTTCAGTCTTCAGTAAGATATGAGAAGCATTCACTTGCTCTGGAGTAACAAAATACTCTTCATTTGCATCATAGAATTCTTTTATCTGCTGATCAGAAGCTGGAGACTTAACTTGCTGTTTGTCTGCAAGGAGCTTTGTTACAGTCAATTGTTCCTTAATCTGTTGTCTAAATTCCTGTTGGGTTATACCCATTTTCTCTAAGAGAGGGTCAATTGGTTGTGTGATTAACGCTTCCAAATCCTTGATATACTTGTCGATCGCAGCTTCGTCCACAGTTATTTTTTGTCTTTTTGCTTCCTGCAATAACACTTTTTTGGTGATCATTTGTTCGACTACTTGATCTTTTGTGAGAGGGAAACCTTGTTGTTGCGCTTGTGCGAATAACTGATCTACTTCACTGCTACTGATAGATTCTCCATTAACTTTGGCTACGATTGTTTTATCCATAGTTGATGACCCCTTTCCAAAAAATAACCACAACAACCCTACTGCAAGAATAACGACAATCCCTATAGTAATGAACAACTTCTTGCTCGATGTTGGTCTTGTGTGTGCCTGATGATGCTCTGGTTCTTTTGTAGTATGTTTCACTTCAGAGTGTTTTTTATGAGCATTTGTACTCTTTTTCATTAGGAGAGGCAAACCTTTATATGTTTAAAAAGGTTTCCATTGCTTATGGGAAATAAGATTATCATTGGCAGAAACGAAGCAGACCGCAAAGAGTTTGGTGAAGCCGGTACAGTCTACATAGGCAAGCTTTTTGTCAATATGGGACAGACTACTGCCTTGAGCAATGAGATTTTTCTTGATGTTGTTAGGACACATGTGCTCCTTATCTCTGGTAAACGTGGTAGTGGAAAATCCTATTCAGCGTCTGTGATTGCAGAAGAAATGACACGATTGCCTGAAGAGATTAAAAAAAATATTACGGTTTTATTCTTTGATACGATGGGCGTGTTCTGGACGATGAAATATCCCAATACACGACAAGAAGATCTGTTAGTTAACTGGGGACTCACTGCAGAAGGATTACCGATCACTCTTTTTACTCCGCAAGGACATTATCTCCAACAAAAAGAACGCGGCATTCCTGTCGACAAAATGTTTGCCTTGCAGACTTCTGAATTAAGCGCAGGAGATTGGTGCAATGTGTTTGATATTAAACTGACTGATCCATTGGGTATTGCGATAGAACGTGCCATAGACACAGCACAGCAACAAAAGAAATTATTTGCTCTTGAGGACCTTATACTAGCTGTACAAAAAGATCAGAAAAGCACCAAAGAAGTGAAAGACGCTGTTGAAAATCGTTTTCTTGGAGCAAAGAAATGGGGATTATTTGCAGCACAAGGGACTACTATTAGTGAATTATTACAACCTGGTAGCGTGAATGTCCTGGATATTAGCACATACACAAATACGTTAGGCAACTGGAGTGTCAAAGGATTAGTCATTGGACTGATTTCTCGAAAACTTTTGGAAGAACGCATGAAAGCAAGAAAAGTTGAAGAAGTTGCTGAGATTGCAAAACATAAAAGTTACTTCTATGAAGAAGATGAAAAGGAAACGCCTATGGTGTGGATCATGATCGACGAAGCACATGAGTTCTTGCCGAGAACTGGAAAGACTCCTGCAACTGACGCATTAGTCCAATTATTACGTGAAGGACGACAGCCAGGTATTTCTTTATGCCTTGTGACACAGCAACCTGGAGAAATTCATCATGATGTCATGACACAGACAGATATTGTGTTAAGTCATAGACTGACTGCGAAACGTGATGTGGAAGCGTTAAATAGTATGATGCAAAGTTATCTTACTACAGATTTACAAGAATATTTGAATACTCTACCTAAAGACAAAGGAGCTGCGTTACTCTTAGATGATAATTCTGAACGTATCTTTCCTATGCGAGTCCATCCAAAACGAAGCTGGCATGGCGGAGATGCTCCAAGCGCGATTAAGACGAAGAAGAAGATTTTAGAATTTTAATGTTGTAGCTCTAAACAGATTCTCGAGACTCTAGGGCTATATTTACCGCATTCTACTAGTTGTACTTTCTTAAATCGTCGTTGGTATGCTTTTTTGACTGCTGTAAAATCGTCTTCGCTGGCAAACATGTAGAGATATATTTTTCCCTTAGGTTTCAGCACTTTGAGTGCAAGATCGAGATAGTCTTCAGCTTTTTTTGGCAGAGGCAATAAAATTTTATCAAATGTCTCTTTCAACTTTGGCACTATTTTTTTCACGTCACCCAACAAAGGAATAACATTAGTAAGTTTGTTTCTTTTGACATTTTCTAGAGCATATTTGTGCGCTTGTCTGTTGACTTCAATACCATAGACTACTTTTGGTTTGCTGTTTTTTGCAATCGTACAGAAAAATGGACCAACTCCTGAGAACATTACTAGCACCTTATCATCTTTTTTTACTTGTTTAGCAACACGGAGGCGCTCTGCGCCAGTTCGTGCTGAGAAATAACATGATTCTACGTTTAATCGCAAAGACACTGCATTTTCTCGATGGACTGTTTCTTTTGTTTTTTCTCCTGCTATAATGACTATTTTTGGTGTTCGATATTTGCCAGTATACTTGCCTGTTTTTTTCGCGACAGTTCTGATATGCTGATTTGATTGCATCAATATTTCAGCAATGAGTTTTTCTTTTCTCTTGAGCTCCTTAGGAAACTCATTAAAAATAGCAATAGAACCCACAGTGTCAAATGCTCTGGGAATTATAGCAAGTTCCTCTTTCTTTAACTTTCCTTTCAAGAGTTCGTGAAGTTTCATCTTATAGGATAATAAGGTATGTTCCTGCAAGCATTAAGATAGATGCTAGCAATTTTCTTTGGAGATGGTGCTCATGGAATAATTCTCCACCAATTAATACTACCAAGAGCGTAGATAAAGAAGACAAAGTAACTACCAACGAAACTGGACCATCTTGCAATGCTAAATAATAAATGTAATTTGCTGCGATGTTGAAGATTGCTATAACTACAATCGGAAGTATCCTTGTTTTGAGAGCATGATTGATACCTTTGTAACTCTTACTTTTAAAGAAGAGAATAAGAATAAAATTGAGAGCCATACCTACCCGTGTCAGAAAAAATAATGCTTCGGGTGTGATTTTGTCGATGGGCACTAGCAATAAATCAGGGTTTAAGGCAACTTTCTCGAAGATTACGATGATAGAAGCAGCTAGAATAGCCATAAACGTAGACAGCATGTATTTCGACTTAAACTTCTTGAGCATTTTTTTCAGCCTTGCTGTATGCAGACCGAGCTCAATGACATAGGAACCTGCAAGCATTAAGCCAATACCTAAGAAATTTTTTAGAGAGATTGTCTCTCTCAAGATAACGACGCTGAAGACGACTGTTAAGATAAGCGCCAAGTTCATCAAGGGAGCTACTTCTGAGGACTCTAAATGCTTGAATGATTGTGCTAAAAAGACAAAAAAGATTGTTAATAACGAAGAGATGATGTATATCCAAATCCAGGTACCTGCAGTGTATTGCAACGAAAGCCCTTGCACCAATGGAAATGAAAATACTGCTACAAAACAGGCCATAATAGTGAGATATTCTAGAGTATGTTCCTTATGGATGGTTCTAGAAAAAATAAGTATGTACAGAGCAAAGAAGACGGCTGAGACTAATGCATACAATATCCAGGTCACTTGAAAAATTCACCTAACCCCTTTTGCTCTTTTTTCTTGGTAGTTGATTGTAATTTTTCTAACGTCGCATCGACACGTTCTGGAGAGAATTCATGACGATCGACTAAAATTTCTTTAATCTTCTCTACATTGGGCTTGCTCCATTGCAACTTGTAGTCTTTTGTTGTGGGCATTTTTTTAAACAAGTCCATAATTTCTTTCCAATTGAAATCTGCTTCCACTTCATTGAAGAGCTGATCGAATGATTTGTGCTGTTTCACAAGTTTTAAAGCAGTTTTAGGACCGACACGATGAATGCCTGGATGATAGTCTGTGCCTACGAGGATAGCAATAGCAATCAATTGGTCGTGGGTAATATCCAATGATTTGAGCACTTCTTGAAGCTCAATCAATTCTGGTGTTATTTTGATATAGTTACCATTCGGTAATTTTCTTCGTTGGGATAATGTCAAGTTTGTGACTGATCTTGGACAGCCATGCAATAAGACATCAACATCAGAAGTTGCTGCTGCAAAGACATCTCCTTGCTGGCACATGTATGCTATTTGCGCGTCTGACTCAGAGGGAGCTTGGATAACTGGGAGACCCATCGCTTCCATGAGCTCTTTTGCCTCTGTGATCATTTCTTTAGATAATCTCGTAGTTTGCTTCGCATACTTTGCCATGGATTCTATGTCTTCGTCTTCCTGTGCTTGTTTTAACTTCTCTTCAGCTAACTCTTTTCTGATGGCACGCTGCTCTTGTTCTTTTATTTTTAGAATTGGAGCTTTACCATCGAGCACGATAGCTAATTGGATATTTCTTTGCATTAAATTGGTGAAACGAGTCCAGATACCCATCAAATGACTAGTAATTCTTCCTTGCGAATCCATCAAGGGAGTGCCATCTGGTTGTCTAATAGAAGATAAAAACTGATAGGCACTGTTGGAAAAGTCTATTGCTATCTTTTTACCTTCTAAGTCCTCAAATTTGATTTCCTTTCGTGGAATGATGTCGCGTAAATTAACACCCATAGACTTTCTGCATGTTCGATGATTATATAAATATACTTCTTGAGTGCCAGCTTTGCATAATAATTAGTCCTCCTCTTCAGCAGATGCAATCTACATCGTGAGCAAAGGTTCTTGTGCTTGTCCCCTCATCTGCTCATCAGGACTTACCCTTAGAGTGAAGGACTTCTGGGCAGAAGCGACTGCCCCTGATCTGAACATGTAGCTCAGACCCCGTTTGCCTATATTAAAGGCTGCATTTCTATCTGCATTGTCTTGATATCCACAACCACACACAAACCAGTTCTTTGTTCTTGTTCCTAAAGTGCCACAGACACTGCAGGTTTTTGAGGTATATGCTTCATTGACTGTTATCAATGGAACTCCTCGTTCTTTGGCTTTGTATGTGAGAAATTGTATGAATTTGTAATGTGAAAAACTTGAGAGCTTTCTATTGAATCTTCTTCCTTTGTATTTAGGAAGTTGATTAAGTTTACCAATAACAAGAGCAGCTTTGTTCTTTTTTGCTCTTATGACTATTTGTTTTGAGAGCTGATGCAACAGCGTATTTACTTTTCTTTTTTCTTTATCCTTAATCTCTTTAATCATCTTAAAATTCTTTTCTTGACCAAGTCGCTTTCTGAGATAATAATACTTGCCTTTCACTTGTTTGAGTTGCTTACCTAAGAATTGTGTTGCTTTAGACTGAAGATTAACCATAGTTACTGGATTTTTTAATCCTAAATCAATGCCGAATATAGTTTTTGGTAGATAAGGTCGAGGTTCTGGAATGTCAATACAAAAATGAATATAATACTTGTCTTGTTTTCTGATTAAATATGAATCTTTAAGTATATATTTCTTTGGCAATGGCTGATGAAAATGTAAGGGCAACCAAATGCCTCGTCCTTTTCTCTTACTATTCGGTATCTTTATCCAATGTCGTGTCAGTTTTGTTTCTCGTATTCTGAACCAGTCTTTGATGAATCGTGATTGTAAAAGTAATGGATAAGGTTTGTATTTGATAACTTTTTGTTTGAATCCTTTTACAGTTTTAAAAGCGCTCAATAATCCATAATCAACGCCAAAGATCATCCACCATTGATAATTATTATAGTCTGCATCTAACCATGCTTGTTTTCTTTTCGTTAATCCAATGACTGATGCTTTTATGGTCTTTTCCATTTACCTATATAATGGATTTTATTTAAATAGTCTTCAGGGGGTCTTTGAGAAGTAAACTACTTCTGCAATAAACAAATGCTTAAAAAGCGTCGGAAATTTTCCGAAATAATTGATTTATTGTTAAAAAAACTGCTCCTCAATCTTTATAAGGAAGCTCTACGAGAAATGTTTAGAGGTAAAAGAGTGTGATCCATGCAACAATGTTGAACCATAGTGGCGGCTTTTATTGCTATAGAGTACATGAGCCTAAACTGAATGGATTATGCGCTAGCAATGGCTTTCTTTCTCTCAAGAATTTTTTACAGCAAGTCTTTCATGAACGACCAGACGAGTATTTCAATAAAGGACCGAGAAGCAGCATGCTGAAGTTCAAACTCCCTTGTGATCCTTTGGAAGTGCATGGTCATGAAGTATCTACGTTAGCCAAACTAGGACTAGAACTCAATAAGGAACGTTTCAAAGATGCTCATTCCCAAGTACAGATGTACATGCTTGAAAACGATCATCACACAGTCGCTATGGAAGTACCTTTGTGGCTAGAGAAAGATGAACTAGAAAGCTACAAACGCATTATGGAGAGCACTTATCCTTTGACAGGCCATATTGATGTCTTACGCGTAGAGGGAGATAAAGTGTGGATCTGGGACTATAAACCGAATGCTCACAAAGAAAAATTTGCTGCGACACAAGTTTATTTTTATGCTTTAATGCTGAGCAGAAGATCACAACTTTCTTTGGATCACTTCAGATGCGGTTATTTTGATCATAAAACTGCTTTTGTGTTCCAACCGACACAACAATTGATCACCAAGAATACAGAATTACACTCTTTCCTTACTTAACTTTCTTCTTGCCAGCTTTTTTCTCTTGCTCTTTCTCTTCGTCTGATAAGAATTCTGGCCAGCGATGTAAAGCACTTAATTCATATCGTCTTGCAATATTTTCTATCTTGATCACCTCAATACCACCATAATCTTGGTCAGTTTTTTTATGCTCTTGAGGTTTTGCATAGACTTTCCAAGCTTCCAGATCTTTTTTAGGAAGAGAACTTACATCTTCACGTGCGCCTGCAGATTCTATAGCATATCCATTTCCAAGATAGAGTACAACATGCACAATTTTTTTGTCTCTGGTAAAAAAGAAGAGATCTCCTGGTCGAGCTGCTTCTTTCAAGCGATCGATATTTGTTGATGGATTAATGATTTCCTTGCTTTTCTTTGCATAATCTGCTGCTGTTAATCGGCCATAAGGCAAGGCTAGAAATCTGTTTATTTGGAAAATTAATCCTGAACAATCAACACCTGGAACTGTTGGTTGATTTTCACGCCAACTTCCTGCTGGTTGCTTGTCTGTGACTTGTTTTCCATAGAGCCTCTTTTGTGTTTCTAGTGGTTCGAAACCATCGCCACCCCAGACATACGGCAAATGTCCATGTTTAGTTTGCATATCGGTTGCAACATCTAAGACTTTGTGCGCAAGATCTTGTTCTGCTTTGGTTTTATAGTGATAAATTTGTCCAAGTCCATTGACAGTATAATCCTCTTGTTTCTGAGCTGTTGCGACTGCAGGTGTTTGAGGCGTTGGTTTTTGACTTCTTGCTTCATCAGATATACTCCATAGAGAACCTGCTAGCATAGCTGCTAAACCTACTTTTTGAAGGATTTTTCGTATCATTTTGATATTACTCTATAGTAGTTAATTCTATATAAATCTATGGGTTAGTTATTTAAACTCTAGTCTGGTTTTTAAGGCTTATGGATGATTTCATCAAATCTGGGAAGATTTCCAGCCAAGCACGCGAATATGGTAAAACACTATGTGTTCCTGGCGCTAAGATTGTGGATATTGCAGATAAGATAGAGAAAAAGATTATAGAGTTAGGCGGAAAACCAGCATTTCCTGTCGATGTTTCTTTGAATACTATGGCTGCTCATTACTGTCCTTTTGTGGATGATCCTATTACTTTGCAAAAAGGGGATTTAGTCAAGATTGATTTAGGGACTCATATTGAAGGTCATGTGACGGACACTGCTGTGACGATTGAAGTTGGAGGGACTGACAAGTATACAAAAATGCGGGAAGCTGTGCATGCTGCACTTGAAGCTGCCATTGCTGTGGTGAAACCTGGAATAACTGTTGGTCAAATTGGTGCTGCGATAGAACAAACGATCAAACCTTATGGCTATAATCCGATCAGGAATTTATGCGGCCATGGTGTTGGTGACTATGAGGTACATACTAAACCAACCATTCCTAATTATGATAATAAAGATCCAACGAAACTGGTTGCTGGACAGTGCATTGCGATTGAACCTTTTGTGACTGACGGCGAAGGATTCATCAAAGACGGAAAACCTTCTGGCATTTATGCTTTAGTTGATATGAAACCGGTACGACTCGATGGAGCGAGAAAGATGATTCAACATATTCTCAAAGAGTGGAAGACGCTACCCTTTACTGCCAGATGGGTGAAACATATTCCTAATTATCAATTCTTATTGAATTACTTAGAGAAAGAAGGCGTGCTCATGCAATATGGACAGTTACCTGAAAGAAGCGGCGGCATGGTCACGCAGGAAGAGCATACGATTATGGTTGGCACTGGTGTATTGACTAGATAAATAAAAAAACATTAGCCCATATAACTTGGCTTTTGCGCAATGACAGAAGCAATCTTTGCCTTTCTCAGGTATTTCTCTTCCACCTCTTTGTATTTCTTGAGATCCTCGTCTTTCAAAGATGGAGAGATTTTCTTGAGCGCTTCTTCGAAGTCTTCGCTTGTTACCTCTTGCGCTTCGACGTTTTTTCTGAGAGCATGCATGGCAGCTTCACGAACAACACCATAGAGATCCGCGCCACTGTACCCTTCAGTTCGTTCTGCTAGATCGTCGACCTTGATATCTTTTGCCAAGGGCACTTTACCAATATGCACTTGCAAGATTGCTTTACGCGCTTCTTTGTTTGGCATAGGCGCCTGAATGACGCGATCAAAACGACCCGGACGCAATAAACTAGGGTCCATCAGATCTGGACGATTGGTCGCCGCGATGACTACAACGTCAGCCAATTCTTCTAAACCATCCATCTCGGCGAGCATAGTATTGACGATTCTTTCTGTTACATTGGATCCAGTATCAGCGCCACGTCTTGGAGCAATAGAATCTATCTCATCGAAGAAAATAATAGTTGGAGCGGTCTGCCGTGCTTTTTCAAAGATTTTTCTAACAGCTTTCTCACTTTCACCTACATATTTATTTAAAACTTCAGGGCCTTTTACTGAAATAAAGTTAGCTTCAGACTCATGAGCGACTGCTTTCGCCAGCAATGTTTTACCTGTACCTGGAGGGCCATAAATGAGAATACCTCTAGGAGGCTTGATGCCCATTCTGGAAAACATCTTTGGATTCTTCAAAGGCCATTCAATAGCCTCTTTCAATTGCTGCTTTAATTCCTGCAGCCCGCCAATATCTTCCCAGCGCGTTGTTGGTCTTTCAATCAAGACTTCACGCAACGCAGATGGACGAACTAGCTTCAACGCCGCTTTGAAATCTTCAGCTTTAATTTTTAATTTTTCCAAGATTTCTGGAGGAATCTTTTCACTTTCACCTTTTAAATCTGGCAATACTCTGCGAATAACATTCATAGCTGCTTCCTTACATAGCGCTTGCAAATCCGCACCGACAAATCCATGCGTTATCTCCGCCAATCTATCCAGTTCTTTTTTTACACTTTTGTCTCTGACACGATCATAGAAACTTGAACTAATAATTTTAAGCTCCTTAAGATCTTTTATAATTGGCTCTAAGTCTTCAGCAATTACTTTACTCTTCTTTTTTTCCAATAGTATTGCTCTGGCATCATTGTCTTCTATTTTCTCTTTATGCCTTTCTATTTGATAGAGTTCTGCTATGACTGCGTCTACTTTATCCTTTTGTGAAAATAATTTGCTATACTGCTCTAATTTTTCTAACTTCGCATTTACCCCATGTAGTGTATTCGCCAGCTTATCTAAGAATGACTTTTCTCCAGCTTTTTTCACTTTTAACTCATTGATCTGCTCTTCTGTTTTTTCTCTTTCTACTTTATTGTCTTTGAGATGCGCTTCTAGTTCATACACTAATTCTTTTCCCATGATATCCTTGTCTAGAGGGCCCTCTATAGGCATATTACGAGTATGGATTTTTAAAATATTGAGACGACCTTTTTTATTTGGAACACCTATGGATATTTCTCGATCAAATCTTCCAGGACGACGAAGCGCTGGATCAATAGAATTTGGACGATTGGTTGCTCCAATGACAACCACTTTACCACGACTCTTTAATCCGTCCATGACGGTTAACAATTGGCTCACCATTCTTCGCTCTACTTCACCATATGTTTCGTCACGCTTTGGAGCGAGAGCATCAATCTCATCAATGAAAATAATAGAGGGAGCGTTCTTTTCTGCCTCTTCGAATAAGTCACGAATACGCTTCTCTGTTTCCCCGTAAAATTTACTCGTGAGCTCGGGCCCGTTTACTAAGAGAAAATTTGCTTCTGTTTCATACGCTACTGCTTTAGCTAACAACGTTTTACCAGTGCCTGGAGGACCATAGAGTAACACTCCTTTTGGAGGCTCCACGCCTAATCGTTCAAAAATTTCTGGATTCTTGATAGGCAGCTCTACCATCTCCCGCAATTTGCTTATCTCTTCTTCTAATCCACCAATATCTTCATAGGTGACATCGGGAACACGTTCTTCTGTGACTTGCACTGCTTTGGATGAGACTTTGACTTCTGTGTTCTCTGTAATGATGGCTGCGCCCTTAGGATTTGTTTCTGCTACAATGAATTTAAGACTACCAAAACCAAAATTACCCATAAAGCCTTCTTCAAAGACGTTGAAAATATCATCGAAGTTTGATCCTGATAATGTTCTGCGTCTGCGACGAGCACCACCTAACGAAATAATATCTCCCTTGACGACTGCTCGCCCCATCAATCCTTGCTTAAACAATTCATTATTTGCCTGAATCATGACACCTTGCTGCGCTGGAGCGATCGTGATAGATTTTGCTTCTTTAACCTCTACTTTTCTGACTTTGACATTTTCACCAATACCTGTTTTTGCGTTACGGCGAAGGATACCATCCATACGAATAATATTTTGGCCGATATCAGAAGGATAAGAACGATCAACAATACCAACAGTTTTTCTCCCACCTTCAATCTCTATAATGTCACCAGCACGTACATCTATCTGGCGCATGGTCTGCGCGTCTATGCGGACGATACCTTTGTATGCTTCTTCCTGCAAAGCTTCCTGCACCTTTAAGGTGATTTCCTGCTGCGTTGCCATCATTTACCTCGCAAAACCATCCTTCATAAACCTTTTCAATTTGCCTGAGAAAAAGAGGCTTAATTTTTCTGGACTCTCTAAAGATATACGAATCATATCATCCATTTCCCGTCGCATCTCTTCCTCAAAGTCAATAATCTCTCTTGGAATGGAGACTGTGTAGGAATTACCCACTAATCTGAGCTTGACCTTGAATTCTTTGTTTTGCAATTGCTTGAAGTTTTCATACTCCTGCTGATCTAGAGGATGAGGCCAGACCTTTTGACAGTCTTTGCAGCGCCAGGCGCGTATTTGAAAGCCTTCTCTATTAGTCATTATCTTGTCCGTCTTCTGGTTACAGTCTTCACAGACCATGGTCGTTTCGAATATATCTTTCATGTGTATACGGATAAGTGTATACTATTTAAAGGTTATGGTTTTTTCTTGGTATTTACCATTGAATTCTATCTAGAAGAGTATCTAACTCATTACAGCAGAGGCAATATCTTTTTCACAGCTACAGTCACTATACTGTTTTATGACTGGAATCGTTTCTAGCATTACTTTTTTCACTTTATCGACGTTCTCCTTGAAGACTTTCAAGACGGTTGCAATATCTGCTCTCTCTCCAGTGTCTCGCCAACAATCATAATCTGTTGCCATGGCAATTGCTGCATAATGGATGCCTGCTTCTCTAGCGAGTACTACTTCTGGGACTGTAGACATATTAATCACATCTGCTCCCCATTGCCTGAAGAGATGACTTTCCGCTTTGGTTGAAAATCTTGGACCTTCAATCGTGATGACGGAGCCTTTTTCATGATGAGGGAACTTCAACTTCTTTGCTTGTTCGACAAGTGTTTTCCTGAGATTTGAGCAAAATGGTTCTGCCATAGGGATATGACAGACATGATCTTGTTCATAGAAAGTAGATTTGCGTTTCGTGGTTCTATCGATGAATTGGTCAATAAAAATAAACTCTCCTGGTTTTATCTGCTCTTTGAGTGAGCCACAGGCAGTTGTTGCTATAATGTGCGTGCATCCTAGTTTTTTCAGCGCCGCGATGTTCGCTTGATAAGGCACATTAGTGGGCATGATGGTGTGCTTTTTTCCATGCCTGGCCAAGATCACTACTTCTACCTCCTTTATTTTTCCGATGGTGAGCGGAGATGATGGTTGACCAAAGTCTGTTTTTATGATTAATTCTTTAGTATCTTTGAGCATCTTTGGATCATCTAGTCCAGAACCACCTATAATACCTATTTTAACCATGAAAAATGGATATTTGTTATTCTATATAAAGATTCTTTTATTCTTTGGAGAATACCTAAATTGTTTTAAATAGTTCTTCTCTAGAAAACTCTATGAACATTATACAGCAGTTTCTAGATGGACTTAAACAAGAACTTACTGTTATCTACGGAGGACCAGCAACTGGTAAGACCTTGCTCTGCCTAACTGCAGCAGCCCATGTTGCAAAACAAGGGAAAAAAGTTCTTTTCATTGATACAGAAAAAGGATTTTTCATTGAACGCTTTCAGCACATCATAGGAAACACTGAGAGTAGCTATTTAGATCAGATTATTGTTCTGCGACCTACAAGCTTTAAAGGCGAGCATGAGATTATTCTGAAGCTGGAACAATTTTTACAACAACCTAAAATTGGACTCATCGTAGTTGATACTTTGAGCTATTTTTATAGACGACTACAAAAAAGTAAATTGTTGTTGGCTAATCGAATGCTCATTAGTCAAGTCAATACCTTACGAAGCTATGCTAGCAAGATACCTGTCATCGTAACGAATCAAGTCTATACAGACGTTGAAACACAACAACAAAAAATGGTCGGCGGAGAAATCCTCCTTAAATCCGCGCAACGACTGATTGAACTGCAGAAAGATCCTAGAAAACTTCTTTTGAAACAACCAAAAGCTCAGGAAGCAACGTTCTCTATACAAGAGCAGGGATTTGTCTTTTAAGTTATTCTGGAGGGAAGAGATAAGGCGCTTTTTCCGCGATACTGCCAATAAGCAGACCACCAACAATAAACGCGACAACCATAACCACTAAAAACAACAACCATTTTACCATGCTTCTTTTTTGTTTTATTTTCTCTTCTATCATAAGGTAAGGCAGCAAGTAAATCATGGCATGTGCAGACACTAGTAAAGGAAAAGCCCAAAGTCCTGTGAGCAACCCTTGAGCAAATAATCCCAATAACCCTTCATAGAAAAAAGCGCCTACAAGACCAGTACTGACCATTACCTCTGCAAGAGAAAAATGATAATGACTTAGGAGTACAATCCAACCAAGAGCCATTGTTCCTAGAGCAAGCAGGTTAAAGAATTGTGTCTGAAAAATAGCGAGAGGAATAGAACTAAAATTTCCAATACTCATAGGCTTTAAAATCCCCACGAAAGCTTCTTCGATAAGAATCATTACGACAGCAAGCAAGAAAAATTTAAGACGCCATCCTATCTTCATTTTATCTATAGCTTGTTTTATTTTCTTTCTTTTAGAATACAAAAGACTACCACAGATGCCAACCCAGATAAAGTAGTAAGCTGTAGCATAAGGATCAATAAAAAGAAAACTAGCTATAATACTTAGGATAAACCATAGCCAAAAGAGACTAAGGAGTATTTTTTTCATTGTTTATTTTTTCCTGCTGTTTCTTGAGCCATTCTTCTTTTAATTTACACTGCTTATTGATACAGTAGTTGAATGGACGTTTTCCCTGACGAATAATCATGACTTGTGGATAATTGCATTCTTTACAGAAGGTTTTTGTTGGTTTTGGTAGTCCCTGTGGCAGACCGAACGTTGCTTTACACTTGGGATATGCTGAACAACCGATGAAACTGCTCTTGAATCTTGGAGAATATCTTATTTGGAGATTACCTTCTTTGCAGAGAGGACAGGGAGCTATAATGCTCATTTCTGTTCTCGTCTCTTTGGTTGCTTCTAATAACCCTTGACCTATTTCTTTCTCATGCTTCTTAAAATTGGTTAATATTTTTGTTAGCTCTTTCTTGGCTTCTTCAATAATTGCCTCTGGTTTTCTCTTGTCTTCCCGAATCAATTCAGTCTCTTCTTCAAAATGACGAGTCAATTGCTCATCAAGAATTTCCGGGCAGTATTTTTCCAAGGTTTCTACTGCTGCAATGCCTAACTTTGTCGCTTCAATGGATTTTTCATGCACATATTGTCTTTGATAGAGTGTATCTACTATTGTTGCTCTTGTGCTTTTCGTTCCAAGATTTCTTTTTTCGAGCTCTTTGATGATGGATGCTGGTGTATATCTCTTTGGCGGCTTTGTCTGATCCTCTAGAGAATTGACTTGTGGATTCTTGATATCTGTTCCTTGTTCCATTGCAGGTAGTTGCTCATCTTTTTGTTTTGCATAGTCTCCATAGAACATGTACCACCCAGGCACTTTCGTGACTGAACCGCGAGCGATGAAGTTTTCTCCATTGACATCTATTTCTGCCTTCATCATCTCGTTAACTGCTGGGTCTGCAAACGTCGCTAAAGTCCTTCGAGCAATTAAATCGTAGATTTTTGCATCTCTTTCTGTCAACTTCTTAGGCATCTCGCCAGTGGCATGCACAGCTGGATGTGCTGGATCGATTTTAGGACCTTCATTAGGCTTGAGTATTTTTTTCTTGAGCAATTGTGTTGCAAGCTCTTTGTAGCTACTTTGTTTTCCCAAGTCTTGAATCACTTTTTTATAATCTAATGCTGGAGGCAATTTGTTCGAGCTTGAACGCGGATACGAAATATATCCATTGAGATAGAGTCCTTGCGTAATTGACATGGTCTCCTTTGGACTAATGCCAAAGCAACGATAGGCTTCCGTCTGCAAAGTTGTTAAATCGAAAGGAAATGGAGGCTGCACTTGTATCTCTTTTTTCTTGACTGAAGAGACAATTGATTCCTTACCCTGTGTTTTCTTCAAGATAGTTTCTGCTTTTGCTTTTTCCCAGAATTTTCCTTCTTCGTGCCATGCTACAATAGGTTCTTTCTTGACTTCTCCTTCGAGCTTCAACTCCCAGTATGTTTCTGGTTTGAACTTCAGGATTTCCCTATCTTTGTCTACAATGATCTTCAATGCTGGACCTTGGACACGACCTGTGGAAAGAATCTTAAACATACCTGCAGTTTTTAGTGCAAGCGTTAGAGCACGAGAGTTGTTGATACCATATATCCAATCTAATTCGTGACGAGTTATTCCTGCGTTGGCTTGACCCCAGTCCAGAGTCTTCATTTTTTTTGCATAGGATTCTATCAAATCTTTTTTTGTCAGTGTTGAGAACTTCATGCGATGTGCATCTTTCTGACCACAGGCAAAACGGATAGCGTTGAGACCTAAAACAGTTCCTTCATCATCGAAATCTGTGCAGACTGTAAAATCATCCGCGTTTTTTGCCAATTTCTTGAGCGTGTCTATAAAATCTTTGGTCTGACTGGCACGCTTTTGCGCTTCATAAATCGGCTTCCATTCATAACTGAACGTTGGATATTTCCACCCATTCTTTTCTTTCTCGACTAGACCATATAAATGACCGAGACAACTGGCAATAACAATAGATTTACCATTATGAGTGAAAGTATAATATGTGACTTTCTTGTTCTTTTCCTGGGCTACTTTACCATCTGCCAAAGCTTCCGCTATCTTCTTTGCGCTTGTTGGCTTCTCCGCGACGAGGAGCTCATACGATTCTGATTTCATCCTATGAACAAGTAACCATCCATTATAAATCTTTTTAGACCTTATCGACTCTTTTGAAAATGTTATTATTTAGCGTGACGGTCAATAATAGCATTTAGAAGTATCAAACAATTATTTTAATTTATTTTTTAATATTCTCAAGCTTCTTATTGTTTTAGAACAAAATTGTCCTACTTCATGCTCTTTTAAATCTTTAAATCGCAGATCCACATTTCTAAAGGCGTTTTTAAACAATTTCAAGGCATCTTCGTTTGCGATCGCCGTGATAAACTCCTCTATCAAATTAATAACATTTTTGTTATGTCTAAAAATATGAATATTAATATGAGTTATTAAGTGCGCTATATCGTAGAGGTCTTTGAACTCTCTTCTATTGATAAATGTCACCATCTTTGTGATAAATAGCCTTTCTGGAGAATAATACAATAATTTTCCTTTATTATGAAGATTTTTTGGGATTTTAACAAAATCAACATCTATTTTTGTATCGAATGTTTTATATGTTTCTAATTGTAGTTTCATATGATATCTATTGGTAGCTGCTAATCCACTCTTACCTTTGGAGAATTCTTTAAGAATCTTTTTTTGTTTTAGTTTTTCCAGAATGTTGATAAAATACGCATCTATTTCTTTATAGTCCTTTAGATAAGATATATCTACATCAAAATCTAGGTCTTCAGATTCACGATGATGATTGAGATACAACAAAGATAATGCTGTACCTCCTTTAATGACAAGCTTATAGGGATTGTTTCTTTCAATTTCATTCAGAAATTTTTCTAAAATTGTAAGTATTCTCGGCATTCAGACTCCATATTTTGCATAATCAATGATTTCTGGTTTTTGTATATATGATTTAAAGTTACTATAATTTTTTATAAATAGCTTTCTATACCTAGTTAACATTTGTTTCCATACATTTTTCGCATAGGTATTTTTTATTATACGCATATCCTTAATTATTTGCTCATTGTCAGCGTATTTTAATCCTGTCTTTTTATCGATAGTATACTTACTGTTCTTTATTGAATTAACTCTGAAAAATTTTACCGTTTTATGCGCGATGCTAAGTTTTCCCTCTATCTTTGTGTTTATGACCTCTATTATCTTAGACTCAAAATACCACCCAAACCCATTATGCCTCAATGCTTCTAATCCTGTGATATAATAGGATTCTAAGCTACCTAAGAATACATTGTACTCATTTACCATTTCAGCGCTACCACCCATACATCTATTAAGTATATTTAACTTAACTCTCATTTTTCCTCTTAAATACCTTTTTTCGTTGTCTGTTAATTTTTTTCCTGTATCGAGTTTTTTTAGTATAGTAAATTGCACTGGTTTAAAGAGAGTAGGAACTATCAAATCCTCCATCTCAACTAGTTTTTGAATTATTCTTTGATCCATAGGATATAAAAGTATCCGCTACTATATAAATGCTTCTATCAAAAAAAGGTATTTACGTTAGTGACATTGTTTATCACTTTCTTTGGTGCACCACTTTTGCGGCAAATTCTCAATCTGAAGCTGCTTTTTTTGTAGTATTATACGAATCAGTTCTTGCTTTGCTCCTTTGATATCTCCCGAGTCACTTTGTCATCTGCCAAAGCTTCCGCTATCTTCTTTGCACTTGTTGGCTTCTCCGCGACGAGGAGCTCATATTTTCCTACCATTATCAGCTCTCTTCAGAGAAGACGTTAAAAATGTTTCCTTTGTCTAGATCCTTTTTTGATCTGTGTTTTACGCTCATAAACAATAAAAGCTATAGAAAGTATGATTAATAATGTTATACCTAATAAATCTTTATTGAGGAGAGCCTTAGTTATTTTTTCTAGATTTTCTTGCGCTTCTTTTGTTGGTTCTTCCGGTCTTTTTTCTATGACTGCTTGAGGTTTTTCTGTTTTGTGTAGTGCTGCCAAAGTTATTGTAATAGTATTACTATTGAGATCGTCAATGCTTATTCTGACATCTGGTTCTCCATCGAAATCTAAATCGATAGTCATACTCTGTCCTTTTCCTAATGTCATCTTTAGCCCTAAACTAGTGAAATCCACTAGGACTGTATATGGAGAAGGCTTTCCTATTCTTGCAGTGTATTCTTCACCATTCCATGTAATGAACAGTTTTCCTATTCTTGTTATAACTTCTGTTTGTTCTACATATGCGTCCATATCAAATGAAGCTGAAGTAGATCCTCTTTCTCCACCAGCATCTCCTCCACTACTCTGACCGCCACCGCCAGCGCTTCCAGATCCACTACTTCCAGAACCTCCACTACCACCCTCAACTACTTCATATTTCGAGAAACTTGACACATTAACCATGAGTGTTTGGTCTGTCTGAGATGTTGCTATACAGATGGTTGGAAGGCATTCTTCATCATCGTGCAGGATAGTAACATTCTCAAACGTGACATTATAGAAATATAATGTTGTTATACGCCCTATCAGATTGGTGAAAATAGTGCTGTTTATAAAAATAGTCAAATTGTCAATGCCTATAAAGGAATCAAAATCAATAACATCTTCTGTGGAATTAAAATCCGTTATATTGATGACTTCCAGGAATTCAATCTTTCCAAATGAGGGGATTTCTAAGCTAAGATTAGCAATATCCTGGAATGTTGTGTCATTATAATGAGACAAATTTGTTGGAGAGCTATAGTAACGAGACCAATTTACTTCATACCTGATGGACTCGTTAATGGCAAAGTTGATTTGACTTTGGTTTAGCTCATTAGCAGTATTGTTTGCGAACACGTTTAGGGTATGATCGCCGACTGAAGCATTGAGGTAGGTATAATACGTGTCATTTATTTGCGAAGTAAAGAAGCTGGTATTTGTTTCATCATCAAGGTTGTAATAGATATCATCAATAGGCAAACTACTGACATTTTCGGCAATGACTACTACGTACATATTATACCCTAGTGAATATGTTTTGTTTTTCGGGAAAATAACCTCCATATCTGGCAAACTGGCGATAACTGTCGCAGAAAGATTAGTAGCCACTAATGCTCCATCTATCCCTTTAGTCCTTTCTTGGGCTCGCTCATAGACAATCGTATTAATAAAAACAAGAAGAAGAATACCTACCAAAAAAAGAAGACTCTTTGGAGAAAATGTTTGTTTACCATCTTGCATTGTTCTCTTGGTTCTTTGCTTTTCCTTTTCTTGACTTTCTTAACCATAACCAGAGGATAAATGCCACAAAGATGATAATTCCTGCGAAGATCGCGGACTTGTTCGATCGAGGTGCTGGTGTTTCAATGTTTGGTATTTCTCCTACCCACACCGTGAAGCTTTTTTCGATAGCCATACCTAATTGCACTTGCTGCGATCCTGTTTTTCCCATAGACCTAAACATAATATTTATTGGAAAGCTAGTTCCTATAGCAAGATCGTTAGGCACGGTAATCTTTAGCTTAACAGGAACACCTTGTGTTTTTTTAGGAAGTTCATAAATCTTATCTTCTTCGAGGAGTGCAGCATACCGTCTATCACCTATCAATTCTGTCTGCACTTGCAGATCGCTTTCACCCACCATATTTTGCAATTCAAATGTCAATTCTGCAGATTGACCTGGTTTGAGTATGAGTGGTTTTTCTTTCCAGTAGGGAGCAGTTACACCATACGCATAGACTCCTGCACTTGACAAGAGCATTAAGACTAGGAATATCATACTGATTTTTGTTATGTTTGCTTTGTTCATTTTATACCACCGAAACTACCCAACCTACTGTACCATTTACCGTAGAGTAAGTTTGCGCTGTCAATCCAGTTGGGACTATATTGAGACAGATGTAGAGATTTTCAACAGCTGTGTTAGCGATAGTTTTATTGCCTGCTGCCAAATCTGTGCTGTTGATGCCTGTCGCTGTGTTATTGACTAAGGCTGTGTTCACACATTCTTGTGGAGGACTGTCGCCGTTGAAAGGAGCTACTGTGAAATTTGCTGTGGTAATCGCAATGGAGTCTGTTACTTCTCCCACTAAGTCAAGACCTGCTATACGAACATTATTGGAGTCAATATAATCATTGGCTGTGTTATTCACAACAATAGGATCATTGTCTGACGTTACGTTTTCTGCACCGAGCGTCAATCCTGGGAACGTCATGCCTTCTGGAGAAATAGCAAAGGCAGTTGTTTCTGACAACGTGAAATTGGTACGATTCTCATCAATGAGACCAGCAGCATCATTGACTGCGGCAGTGATATTCCAAGTACCTGCAGCGTACCAGTAATGAATTTCTACTGAACAAGAGAAATTCGCTGTGGTTCCATCAACATCAAGCTCTGCATAACATGAGGTATTATAACTTGTGTCTACACCAGATCCTGTTTCATTTACTAGGGTTAGATTGACTCGTGAAGACACATTAATATCGCTTGCACCGTTTGCATCTGTAGCATAGAAGTTTACATACACATCTTTAATACCATCTTCAGTCACAGATTGGGCAGGGATGGTGTCTGCTCCAGTACTAAGGACAATTGCGCCTGCGACTGGTGCTGCATTACCTACAGTTGCAGAGACATTTGCAGCAACTAATTCACCTGTAATAAGATTACTATCACTAAAAAATGCGTGTTTTGCTTGCGAGAGAATCTTTGTTAAGGTTTGTGGCAAGGCAGTAACTGCTGGGATTGTAACACCCCAAGCAATAGCTACTAATAGTATTATTACCAGAATCTCTTTTTTTTGTAGATGCATCCACAACACCTTTTTACATTTTTGTCTCATTCTTTATAAACCTTTCTTTTGCACTTACACGACGGAAAGTACCCATCCTACAGTGCTATTCACAGTGGAATTTCCGGCGCTCCTACTTCTTTCATTTTTCTTTTAGGATCTGCTTTAACTCTGGCACTTTATTTTCGACAATGTCTCACACTATCTTTTTATTGATGCCGAAATATGCATGTACTAAAATGTCACGAAGTCCTGCTATCTTCTTCCATTCAACTGCTGGAAATTCCTTTTTAATATCTTGAGAAAGGTTCTTCACCGCTTCTCCTATAATGGCTAAATTCCTGATGACTGCGTCAACAAGCATTTGATTTTTCTCAAACGAAGGATAGGTTACTTCTTTAGTGTATTCTTCAATTTTTTTGATTGCATCTTTGATATCGTCGATATAGACTTTAGAGTCCCGCATAAATAGTTTCCTCTTTGACATAGTTGAGTCCTGGCTTGAGATTCTTTTCTATGACTAAGTCTATTTTTTTCTTGAAGATCTTTTCCAGAAGGAATTTTATGTCCATGTAAGTATCAAATGTTTCTTCTTGTAAAGTTACTAAAAAGTCAAGATCGCTTTTAGTGTGTTGTTTACCCTTGGCAAAGGAACCGAATAAGCCAATTCTGGTGACTCCTAAGTTTTTAAGATCCTGTCTATGCTGCTCTAGGAGTTTCATGATCTTCGCTTTGGTTAAGGATGTTTTCATACTCTTTGTTAGGAAGTTATGCTTTAAATAGCTTATTGTCTGCTTTTCCGAGATTGCCACAATGTTTCAGCTGTTTTCTCAACAAACTATATGAATCTCTTTTAGTTCTCTAGATATATGAAAATCACTGACCAGCAATTTTCACCAGACCAGGCTACAAACTCTATACATGGAGCTTCTTCTCTAGCCATAACCAAAGGGTATAAAATTTACAATCATTGTGATGTACATATTTATCCGCTCTTTTGGAGGAAGAATAATACAACGCTTTAGAGTATCATTCAAGAGTTGATTTAACTTTAGACTCCTAGTAAATTAAAAGCCACTTCCAAAGCGGAATGAAATTAACTTTTCTCTTTATCCCGAACCATTCTAAATATTCTTCCCCAGAATAATCTTGGTTAATCACCAAAAGATTATCGCATTTCAAATCCCTGCTCGCCTTTAATAAAGATTTAATCTCTCTTTTCTTTGTATCAGAATCAGAAATATCATAACAAACTTGGATTAACTGACTTATTTTCGACTCGTTTTTTATAATAAAGTCAACCTCTTCTTTTTCCATATTTTTCCAATAATAACACTCTTTTCCTCTTCTCCTTAATTCAACAGCGACTATATTTTCATAAAGCCTTCCAAAATTATTTGAGAACTTTGTCGAAATTGAGTTAATAAAAACATTGTCTATAAAATAAACTTTTTTTTGATATTGAATTTCATCTTTTATTTTATAAGAAAAAATAGGCAAACTAAACGCGAAATAAGAGTTTTCTATGTAGGCAATATAATTCTGCAATGTAGACTTGCCAATTTTATACCCTAAACTTTTAAGATTATTGTAACTTTTATTTATAGAATATTCTTTTGAGTTGAGAAGCAATTTTAAGAGAGCTTTTAAGGATTCTTCATTTTTTATATTATATCTCTCAACCATATCCCTTTTTATAACAGTCGCGTAATAAGATTGCGCCACCTCAAACTTTCTATTCTCATCTATAAGGACTATTTCAGGTAGCCCTCCATAAGTAAGATATTCTGTGAGCGCTTTAAGAATAAGGGGTCTTTCTTTTTCAGAATAGTCTGCTATGTTGAGGTCAAAACTAAGTCTTTTAAATCTTAAGAACTCTGGAAATGAGAGAGGAAATATTTTAATTTCTAGGAATCTCCCTCTTAATTCTGTTGGTATTTCTTCCTCAGACATTCTTGAAGAAGAACCAGAAACAAAAATCTGTATATCCTGATTATCATATATTCTTCTAAGCCACTTGCTCCAATTGGGGATATTATGCAATTCATCTAAAAACAGATATTTGATTTTTTTGTCGAATATTTCACTTGTGGTTGGAAGTAATCCGCTTAAAAATTCTGTTTTAAGGGGTATTCTTTCATCTTCAAAATTAATCTGAACAACTTCTTCGCGAGAGTTAGACTTAAGAAGCTCATTGGCTAAACCATAGAGCAGGTAGGTTTTTCCAACTCTTCTAAACCCATTTAATACAATTATCTTGTTAACTTTTAGGTTAAGATAGTTTTGAATATTAGTTTCTCTAGGGATTACTGCTGGTATGTTTTTTCCTTTCCATTCAGCTAATATTGTTTTTATAATTCTATTCATAGGACAATTTTAGTATATTTTCATACTATTTAAACCTTTCTCTCATCGATATGTATTTAGCTACCTCAATCCTAGGCTAATTTGACCTTCTTTTCACTTAAAATTTTAAGAAATCGCAATGTTACTAAAATGGATTCTGTTTTAAAATGAACTAAATATGACTATTTCCCAAGCGAGCTTATACATACTATACAGGAAAAAAGAGCTTTAGAACTGGCAGATAATAAGAAATACATATGTACATCATAATGACCATAAAGTTTATAAACTCTAAGTTAAGTCTATTTAACATAAAATCGATTATAGGTTAAGTGAAAATGACACAAATAAAAGAAGCTTTGAGAGACTTTAATCCTTGGTGGCTGGAAAAATTTACTGTAGCGTTTAAAGAGAGAGATGTCTATACGCAAATACAAAAATTTCTCCCCCTGCCGCACATACTTGCCTTTACTGGCTTAAGAAGAGTGGGCAAAACCACTTTGCTGTTAAAAATAGTAGCGGACAGTATAGCGAAAGGATTTGATCCAAAAAATATTATGTACTTCTCCTTTGATGAATTCAAAACTATAGACATTAGAAGCGTCATAAAAGAATATGAAGAAATGCTAGAAAAAGAGTTCAAGGAAGGGCAGTATATCTTGTTGCTGGATGAAATACAAAAGCTAAAGGGATGGGAGGAACAAGTAAAAAGTATGTATGATATATTCGGAAAGAGGGTAAAAATAATAATCTCCGGCTCAGAATCATTATTTATAAAGAAGAAAGCAAAAGAGACTTTGGCTGGCAGGCTGTTTGAATTTAAAGTGGATCTCCTTACATTCAATGAATTCCTCTCTTTTAAGGAAATCAAGTTGACGCCAATTAATCTTCACGAGAAAGAGCTCTTAAGAGTATTTAATGAATTTACCTTGACATTTGGTTTTCCAGAGCTTGTAAATATAAAAGACAGAGAGATTATAAAAAAATATGTTGATGAAGGCATTGTCAAAAAAGTGATCTATCAAGACTTACCAAAACTGTTCGAAATCAAGGAGATCGCAGTAATAGAATCCCTCCTGAACATCTTTATGGAGGAACCTGGCCAGATTATAGACCTTACAGAATTAGCGAAAGAATTAAAGATTTCAAGACAAACATTAGCAAATTATCTTACATATCTGGAAGATTCCTTCCTTCTAAGAAAAGTATATAATTTCTCAAGAAACAAAAGAAAAGTAGAAAGGAAATTAAAAAGATACTACCCAACTATACTATCTACAAATCTTCTGTACAAAGAGGATATACTATCAAAATCAAAGGTTTTTGAATGGCTGATAGTTAACCAGCTAAAAGCAGAATTCTTTTGGAGAGATCCCTATAAACATGAGGTAGACATTGTTGTCAATGACAAAGAGATTATTCCCATAGAAGTAAAGTATGGAAAAATAGATATTGATGGACTAGTAGCGTTTATGAATAAATTCCATGTCGACAAAGGGATAGTGCTGTCCTATAAAGATGAGGAAAAAAGAAAAGTTGATACAAAAACAATTGCAATAATTCCTGCCTATAAATATCTCCTCAGAGCCATATAAAAAGAGAACTAAAATATCTACTTCTCCAACATTCAGATAAAGCTTCTTCTTACACTACGGAAAGTACCCATCCTACGGTGCTATTCGCTGTGGAGTAGGTTTGCGCTGTCAGTCCAGTTGGGACGATATTGAGACAGACATAGAGTTGTTCTATGCCTACGTTTGCAATGCTCCTGTTGCCCGCAGCCAAATCTGTGCCGTTGATGCCTGTAGCTGTGTTGTTCACTAATGCTGTGTTGACACATTCTTGTGGAGGACTGTCTCCGTTGAAGGGAGCTACTGTGAAATTTGCGGTTGTGATTGCCATGGAGTCTGTTACTTCTCCAACCAGATCGAGACCAGTGATACGAACATTATTGGAGTCAATATAATCATTGGCTGTATTATTAACGACTATAGGATCATTATCTGAAGTTGTATTTTCTGCGCCTATCGTTAATCCTGGGAAGGTCATACCTTCTGGAGAGATAGCGATGGCTGTTGTTTCTTGTAAAGTGAAGTTCGTTTCATTCTCGCCTGCATTTCCATCTGTATCTTGTATGCCTGCAGTGAGATTCCAGGTGCCAGCAACATACCAGTAATTGATTTCTACAGTACAGGTGTAGTTCGCTGTATTGCCATCAATATCTGTCTCTGTCCTGCAGGTCGTGTTGTAGTGCGTGTCTACACCAGATCCTGTCTCATTGACTAACGTTAGGTTTGCTGACGTGTCATCGATGTTGGTAACTCCATCAGCGTCATATACTGCGAAGGTGACCATAAGATTGGTAATACCATCTTCAGTGACTGATTGCGTCGCGATGGTATAATCTGGACCATTAATATCCTGGACGACTGGCGCATTAGCTGCAGGCGCATTGACGATTACAAAAAACTCTGTGAAATTTGTAGTATAATTCTCTGTCTGTGGATAGAAAGCAGTAATATTGTATACTCCTGCTCCTAAATCTAATGTGTAATTCGTTACGTTACTGATAGCAGGACTTCCCTCTACATTCATTAAGGTATCATTTCTGAAGAGCTGTGGACTGCCTTCACCTGTCAAAATCTCTGCTGTATGATTGACGGTGTCTCCTTCAGTAATCGTTACATTACCATAAACATCATTCAGTGATAAGTTGACATCTGGCTCTGCTTTGGCGACAGTATAAGATTGCGCACCTGTCTGATTTTCCAGATTGGAGGAATCATTGGCAAACCAGGTATAAGTATAATCTGTAGCTGCAAGGCCAGTGACATTGAACTGGAAGACATCTGGTGTTCCTGTAGTATTATAGACTTCATTCTTTGCAAGACTATAATTGGTGCCATTAAAGACAATAAAGACATTGCTGATCTGGGAATCATCTGTCCAGGTTACATTGAATTCATAGAACTGTGTCAAAGAATAGGTTGCACCACTTGTCGGATTAGCAACGATGCTTTCAGTATCATAGATCGGTGGAGATAGATCTGCGAACGCTGATTGATTATAGAAGACTGTTCCATTGGTACCGTGAGTAGACAATGCTGCACAAGGTCCAGAATCAGGATTTGGGCCTCTTGTGCCACCATCTGTTGAATTGGTGAAGCTGACTTCAGAGATTTCATTGTACACGTAGACAACTCTGCCGCCGCCACCGCCTCCGCCTCCACAACCATCATTTGTCGAACCACCTGACCCTCCATGACCTCCATCAGCGCTAATGACACCATTATTAAAATTTAATTTTTTTGCAATAAGGATGACATGACCTCCACTACCGCCTCCACCTCCGCCACTATCTACTCCTGTACCATCCATACCATTCTTGCCGTTGATATTGACTGTACCCTGAATATTAATTTCCCCACTTCCTGCATCCACCCTAAAGCCTGCACCACCCGCACCTCCTTTATTTGCATCATCTCCTGAACTACCACCGCCACCAGAACCAGAAAGATTGAGATCTTGCTCATTTTTTTCACCATAAGTAAGACCTGCTGCACCTACGATTCCTCCACTTGCTGATTTCCCTCCAGTTCCTCCACCACCGCCAAATCCTCCGCCTCCACCACCCGCACTATCACCTGTAGAGGCCGCATCACTACCTGGACCACCTCCACCTTCATTTGCCAAACATTTGGCAACTCCTGCCGTAAAGTTCTGACCATTTCTTCCTTGGGTTCCACAACCAGAAGATGCGCCTGGGCCACCATTAGCTCCCCCACCAGTTCCATTCACAACACCACCTGGAGCAACAGTAAAATTCCCTACTGATCCTAAGGTAATGTTCACATAACCAGTGGTCATAATACCATTTTGATAACAGACTTCCAGTTCGCCTGTTGTATCAACGACGATAGTATCATAAGCAGTCACTCCATTGCACATCGTAGTGATATTGGAAATAACAAGTGTTGGATCAACGATCTGATCAAACTCAAGCGCGCCATCCACTATATGCAAGTCAAAGGTATCTTGCGGCTCTTGCAACTCAGTCAAGTATATTTTATTGAATTGATTAGGTATAATAGTAGTAAATTCTCCTATAGGCTCTGATTTATTGAGTTCATAGACTATTACTTTGGGATTGCCGCTGACTATGCGAGGATAGATAGAGATATCATGCCTTGGTGTTAAGGGAACGTCAAAGGTAACTCTCACATAATGCGACTCTGGAATAGTTTCACTCCAGAGATCATCCAAGAGTTTCACTTCATTGTAGATATCTGTCAAGAACACTTTATTCTCATCTAAATGATCTGCCTTGGTGACCATGATGACTTCATACGTTTCATTGCTCAAATGAGGAATAGACCACTCAAGCCTATCAATCAGCTTATCGCCATTAGTATCACGATAGACTACATTATCTGCAAGCTGCCGTGATCCATTGACCATCTGGAATAGACGTAATTTCTTTTCTGGCGTCTCTGGAATGTCTGTATACGCAGCGACATTGGTGTAATAAATATCTGAGCTCACTGTTACCTGTTTCCTATATGGTGTGACTTCCTCTTCAGTCACTGTTGGTGGTGGCGTGACATAAGTAATTTCTGCTTCCTCTATAGTATCATGAAGCACGAGATCTTTTCCTGCTTCAGAGACTTCTTCTGCCCATTGCGCTGGGAGCAGTTCTTCCCTGTTGTTATTCTTGATCTTCTGGACCTTAATTTCGGATGCTTTCTTGTGAATCTTTGTTCGTGGATTTGCTGTTGGTTGCGATAACTTTATTTTTTTGATCCAAGCTACTGATTTATTGATTGCTGCCTGCTGCTGGATTGCTCCTTCTACTACTTCTTCTCCTGTATCGACTGGCGGTTCCAAACTAACCTCTCCAACTATTTTTGTTACATTGGTCTCTTGTGGTGTTCCTTGCACAGTCCATGACTGAACTATTACAGTTGTTTCTGCGCATCTTCCTTCTACAGCGCAGCACGTCGCGATATCATTATCATTTTCACCTACATCGCTCGCTGTCGCTGTATAACTACAACTTTTTTGCGCGTCTGCTGAGCTGTCTGATTGGCAGAGTATCTGCTCTTGTGGTGTCTCAAGATTACAGGCAATATTATCATGACAGAGGACAAGTTTTGTAATGTTTTGACTCTTGCAGGTTCCTTGAAATGTAATTATCTGTGACACATTGACTGGCCCATTATTAGTTATTTCTTGTTCGATAGTAACCTCTGGAGAGGGTTCTTCAATGACGATGGGTTCAGGCGCTGGAACTACTGGTTCTGGTTGTGGTTCTGATATTACTGGCTCTTCAACTATAGGTTCTTCGCTAGGCTGCTCAATTGTTGACTGTACTGTTGGCTGTACTTCTGCTGTTGCTTCAGCAAATCCAAAGGAACCTTTCATTAAGTTGAATGAATATTCTTGACCAAGTTGCAGAGGCTTAACCAGTTCCCAGGAACCAACACAGGTGCTCAAGGCAAAGTCCCAGAACTTACAGATATAGAGTGAGGAGCCTTGCGCTGTAGCATACATTGTTGCTTCAGTAAAAGCAATTTCTTCCAGATCAAGACCATAGACGCGTGTAAATTCCACACCTTCCGGAGGGACAATCCCTCGTGTGCTTTGGCTTACCCCAATTTCGTTTCCTTCTACTGCAGTAAAGTGCAATTTTGTGATGGGTTGATCTACAAAGGAAACAGTCAATAGTGTTTCTTGCTGATCAAATGTTGCACGTATATGATTGTCAGCATCATCTTTTATAGTAAGTGGTGCTGTCGTCACTGCCCATTTGTCTATCGTTGTTGTAGCTTCTGCACACTTCCCTTGCTCGTCGCAACAGGTAGCACTATCTTGCAGATGCTCTCCTACATCATCAATGGTTGTTATATATTTACAGGATTTTTCTTCTTCGTTGGTTCTTTGTGAGAGACAGATTAAATGACCTGGCAAAGTACCAGTGTCACATGAGGCAGCAATATTCCTACACACAATCAATCTTGTCTCTTGGCCTGTACATTTTCCAGAGAATATTATTTCATTATCAACACTTGCAGGGCCATTATTTTTCACAGTATCTATCATTTGAATGCTATTGACAGGTGTACTACTTGGCGCAATATGCTCTTCTCCACCACTGATGATCGCATATATCACTAAACTAAGCAAACAAAAGATTACCACACTTCCTTGCTTCAGCGTTTTATTCATTGTTCATAAACTGCACTTTTATTGTATAGGAAGATCTATCCAGCTTCTGCCAGCTTTGGCCAGTCCATAGTGCAGTTCTCCTGTCCCCACCAATTCTATATGCGATCGTGAAATATGTCTGATCTTTCTTGCCTTCTGGATGTCCAGCGCATATCCAGTATTCTCCTTTTTGTGGAACAATATCCTTGATAGTGCATGATTTCCATAATTCTTCGTAATCATTTACCTTACAAGAACCAACTTCATCTCCTGGTTCATTGCCTTTGTTTTTATGCAGAGTGTATACTAAGTCTCCTTCTTCAGAAGCACGTGTCGCTTTGGCAGTTACTTTCGCCGCTGTGAAGTCTGCCTCTGATTTAATCTGGAGACAACGCTCATAGAAACGGTTTCCTTTGATCTCCGCCCACCGAATTCCCTCTGAAGCGAAACCATCTTCATGGACAACTCGACCATCCCCTTCATTCAACAAGAAGAATCCTGTAAGATTTGTATTACTAAACGTTAAGAACGTGAAGAATATGAGCAAGACAACTGCAACGATACCTACTTTTGACCAGACACTTCCTCTAACTTCCTCTGGTGACTCCACTTCATTGATCTTTTCCGTATAATAGACTATGCCTTGATTACATTTCTTGATGTGATTATCATATGTCTGTTGCCATTCATTCGCTGTTCTTCCCTGAAGGAATTGCTGTATATTTCTTGTGTATGTTGCTGCGTCAATCGAACCATATTTCAACTGCTCCTGCCACATCTTTAGAGTATCTTGCAAGAGCGCCTTATTCTTCATCGTAACCTGAATCTGTCTCATCAACTCTTGCTGCAATCCCTTGTACTGCTCTAGCTTTTCGTTCATAGGTTTTTCAGCTTCCTTTTAGCACGTTGATACATAGTCCAAATTGTTCGATCATTTCTCTCTAAGAGCAAAGCAATGTTATGATAAGTTAAGTTCAAGTGCTCTTTTGCATACACCACTAAATTTTCCAACATACTGAGTTCAGTCTGAAAGATAGAAACAGGAATGAAATATTTTGACGGACTTACTTTCAGAGCTGCAACATGTTTCTTCTTCGCGTTGCTGTAGGTGTGCCAAATATTTTTCTCATTTCGTTTCAGGAGAAGACCAGTCTGATGATAAGATAACTGCAATTCTTCCTTAAGATATTTGGTGACTGACTCAAGAATACTCAGTTGTTTTATGAAAATGGCACTTGGCAGAAAAATTTCCTTGTCATCAAACACCTGGAGAATATCTTTTGTGGATAGATGGTATTTTGCCTTGAGCAATGACAACAATTCTCTGATGCGCTCAACGGTAAGCTGTTCTTCTTGGGGAAGTTGTTTCAAGAACGACGTCTGGATATTCGCCTCTCTTTCTTTTTGCTTGGGTTTTCTGCTAGTCTTTTCCATCTCTTCAACGATTTAGCATTTGCTCGAAGTATATAAATATTATGTATTTTTACGTTTTTTGTAGGTATTTCTTACTCTTTTTCCATTTTTTATAAGTATTATTACGTAGATAGTAAGTAAACTCTTTCCCTATTGTCTCCATTTATAAGTATTCTTACGTTTAATGTAAGTATCTTTTCTTTTCTTTTCTTTTTTAGTATGTTTTTTTACGTTTTTTGTAAGTATATCTATCTATATTTAGTTATTTATTCAGTATAATTACGTTTATAGTAAGTATCTATTTTTATTTTATCATCTATAGTAAGGTATAATACGTTTATAGTGTGTATTTAATGAAGAATAAACTATTTAAGGTCTTCTTTCATGACCCTCTTATGCGCACCATTGTTCTTCTGTTGCTCACCTTAGGACTCTTAGTAAGTATTTATACTCTTTTAGCTTATCTACAACCAGAAGGGACTTCTCAGCTTACCGGGCTTGCAATCCGCGATACTGCTGGACAACAGACTTCTCCTTTAACAGGCAATGCTGTCAGAACTCCTTCACCAGAAGAACAATCACAACCATCAAATCAAACAGAAACTCCTTCTTCTGGAGGAGCTAGTGCAGGATTTCAAGTAGCAGTCCGTGTTATTGAACCTTAACTACTTTCTACGCTTAATCAAAGAGTTAGTAATAAGATAGAAAAATCTCCGGCAAAAATAGAAGATACTATGCAAGAAATGACAAAAGAGAAATTAGTTGCGATAGAAAAAGAAAGAATAACGCTTCTGACGTAAAGTTTTCAGTTTTTTCTCACAAAAGAGTATAAAGAATAATCTACCTCCAATAACAGATCACTACCAAAAACCTTAAATAAGTAAATACACATAAAATACTTAGGTGATCTACATGACCAACATGACCTTAGCCGTACCAGAAGATCTGAAAAAGATTATGGAAAAGCATAGAGAAGTGAAATGGAGTGAAATAGCAAGAAGAGCAATGTGGGAGCATGCAAAAAAGTTAGAACTCATGGACAAACTTACAGCAAAAAGTAAATTGACAGAAGAAGATGCCCTACTGATAGGAAGAAAGATAAAAGAAGGAATAGCAAAAAGACATGGGTTATAAGAAAACTATTGTAGTGGACGCAAATATTATTATAGCAGCCTTAATCAAAAATAGCAGAGTAAGAAGAATTTTGAGCAAAAATATGCATGAGTTTGTTTCTCCAGATTTTGTCTTAGAGGAAATAGAAAAATATAAAGACTATATTTGCGAGAAATCAGGCTTAAAGAAAGAAGATATAGATATACTCCTGACAATGCTTCTTCAAACAATCACTATACTTTCTACAGAAGAATATACATCGAGCTTATCAAAAGCATTAGAGATTATGAAGAATGATAAAAAAGATGTACCTTATGTTGCTTGCTATTTGGCATGGAACTGTGATGCTATTTGGACAAATGATAAGGATTTTGAGGGAAAAGAAGAAATAATTATAATAAAAACAGAAGATTTTGAAGAATAAATCTATGAAAAATTTAAAATTTGAGTATAACAAAGAAGCAGATGCAGGGTACATTTATTTAAAACATCCTCTGGAAGATGGTGAATGCAAAAAACTGAAGAAGTAAATAAAAATGTTATCTTGGATTTTGAATGCAAGCAAAATGTTAAATAAAAAAGTCATTGAAGAAGCTATTTCTGTGTAATCTATAAAGTTATTGAGAAGTAATTTTTTCAGACCAAACATATATTTCTGCAATATATATATATATATATATGAGCTCCGTTCAAAAACGAACTAAACACATACTACCCATCGAAAGACTTATATATCATTAGCTTTTATTAGTTCTATGGTACAAGCAATCATTATCCTTGGCAAAGAAGAAGACAGAATAGTCAACATTGTCAAAGCTCATCATAGTCTCAAAAACAAGTCTGAAGCTATCAACTTTATTGTCGCTCAGTTTCGTGAGCAAGACCTTGATGAATTCTGCCCTATCTGCGATGACCCTAACCGACCTTTGAAACAATCCTACATAAAAAAATTAGACCGTATAGAAAAAGAAAAAGGCATCCCCTTTAAGGACATTAATGAATTAAGAAAAATCATTGAGGGATAGAGTTGTACTTACATTTTATTCAGCCAGATTTACAAAAGACTCTTGAGAAGCTTTCTAAGAAAGATAAAAAAACTTACGACATTACTCTTGCTAAAATTCAAGAGATTATTTCTAGCTCAGACATTCATCATTATAAAAATCTTCATAAACCAAAACAGCATTTAAAGCGAGTACATATTCACAAGTCTTTCGTGCTCACGTTTTCCTTCGACGCTTCCCAGAACTGTATCATCTTCGTAGATATCGAGCATCACGACGACGCCTATTAATGCTATAAAAAAAGAAAACGAATTATCTTCAAAATATTTGTTAAGGAAGACGGGGTTTAGGACTTTAAAAATAAAAACTAGATATTATTTTTTACCTTGTGATCATCAAACACACTTTAGATAAGTTCTCCCCATCTCTTTCACAATTCCTTTGTAAATTGTCCATCCTTAACTATTATGTTATTATTTTCTTTAACCCAAACATATACTTCTGCAAGACAGTTGGAATCTTGATAGAACCGTCTTTCTGCTGATAGTTTTCGAGAATAGCAACCATGGCACGTGATGTCGCTACCATTGTATTGTTGAGAATGTGCACATATTGTTTTTCGTTGCCCTTTGTTATATACTTGATGTTCAATGCGCGAGCCTGATAGTCTGTACAATTGCCTGCTGAAGTCACTTCGCGATAAGCCTTTTGCCTTGGGAACCAAGCTTCAATGTCCCATTGTTTGGTAAATTTCGCGCCAATGTCTCCTGAACAAATTTCTATAACACGATACGGAATCTTGAGACTTTGGAAGAACTTTTCTGTGACTTTCTGCATGGATTCCATTTCTTGGTATGATTTTTCCGGTGTGCTGAAGACGACTTGCTCCACTTTATTGAATTGATGCATTCTGAAAATACCTTTCATGTCCACACCATGACCACCAATCTCTTTTCTGAAGCAAGGAGTGACTGCACAGAAACGCAAAGGCAATTCTTTTTCTCTCATGATTTTATCACGTTGCATAGTTACTAGTGCATGTTCTGCTGTTCCAATCAGATAGAGATCTTCATTTTCTATCTTATAAATAACATCTTCAAAGTCTTTCAAGCCATTGAGTGCGCCTAGCAATGCTTCATGATGCAACACCATGGGAGGGATTACCGGGCTAAATTTATTCTTAACTGCAAACTCTATACCATATCTCTGCAATGCCAAATCTAGCATAGCCATCTGACCGATAAGGTAATTGAATCCTTGACCGCTGTTTTTTCGTGCAGTGTCAAAATCAGCCAAGTTTAATTTTTCTAAGATCTCTGCATGATTCACTAATTCAAATTTAGGCTTCGTTATTTTTCCCCAACGCCTTATCACTTTATTGTCTTTCTCGTCTTTGCCAAAGGGGACGGATTTGTGCAAAATATTAGGGATTCCTTGCTGCTTTGTTTCAATGTTCTTCTGCAATTCTTCCTGTCGCGCTTCCAGTTTTCTGACCAGTTCTGGGATTTCACGAACTTCCTTGATTTTTACTGAGAAATCTTTGCCTTCCTTTTGCAGTTTGTTGATTTCTTGCGAGATGATGTTACGCTTATGACGCAGCTGCTCGACTTCCTGCTTGATATCCAAGGATTCTGCATATTCTTTGATGAGCTGGTCTGCCCAAGGGATCTTCTCTACCTTCCCTCGCTTCTTCAAGTCATCTTTCACTCTTTGCGCATTATCCCGAATAAATTTGATGTCTAACATAGTCACCGGCAGCGGACGAATTTATATAAAGGTTACTGTGTCAAAAAGTATTAAGCAATAGCAACGAACTTTAGTGTCTTTTTATCTCTATGTTTGAATATCTATGATAAAAAGCAAAAGTTTAAATAGCTCATCATGTTCGATTGACTATCTGATACTACAACGACCTTCGGGGGGTTAATGCATGAAGAAGAAAGATAAGGACATTTTTGAGGTTTTCTTTAGACGAAAGCCAGCCATGATGCTTGTTGCTTTGCGCAGCGGTCTTAAAAATCGCTATGGTTCAGTCCTTGCTAAAGAAGTTGATTGTACTTACTCTCACGCTGTCAAAATTCTCCAACAAATGCAAGACGCTAACCTTGTCGGCTTTGAAAAACAAGGACGCATTAAGACGATTAAGCTGACAGATAATGGTCAAAAAATAGCAGAACACATCGAAAAGATCCGCGATCTTCTTTAATTTTCTTTTTTCTCCCAAATCTATTTAAACTAGTTTGCGATTGCACGGAGCATGGTTCTGCTCGGTTGGGAAAATCCTTTCGGATGGTTAGCATTTCTCAGTCTGATTCCTTTTCTCTTGCTGTATTTTGTTCGTCCTAAACCTGTTGAACTCGAAGTACCTTCTCTGATGTTTTTCATGAGATCACATCATGTTGACAAGGAACGTTCTTTTTTCAAGCGTTTTCGTTTTGATATTCTTTTTCTCTTGCAGTTGCTCATCCTAAGTCTCTTGGCTTTATATTTCATTGATCCTTTCACCAGTTTCGGCAGCAACATTCTCGTTGATCATGCGGTCTTTGTTCTTGATGTCAGCGCAAGCATGCAAGTGGACACTCGCTTTCAAGATGCATTAGATTATATTCAGGATCATCTTGCACGCTCCAACACTTTCATTCTCGTCAGCAACTTACCGAGAGTCCTAGCCGAAGATATTTCTCATCGTGATGCTCAACAACTGCTCAAACGACTTAAAACTACAGCAGGGCGCTCTAATATTGGAGATGCCTTAATGTTAGCAAACAAATATGTGCAAGGGGAAGAAAGCCATGTGTATGTCGTCAGCGATTTTATCCCTACAGAAGGTGTCAGTCTTGAAGCTGCAAAAAATGCCTTGCAATCCAAGAATATTATTCCTGAATATTTCTCTGTCAAGAACAAGAAAAAGCATACCAATGTAGGCATTGTTGATATCCGTCTTGATGATACTTCAAGCACGCTTTATTTTAAAAACTACAATGATCAGGAAAAGAAAATACGTTTTTCCATCAATGATGAAGAAAAAAGCTTAACGATCAAACCAAGATTTGTCGAACCTTACTCCTACAAAACACAGATAGGCCTTACGAAGGTCCAGCTCCTTGAGAAGGATGATTTCGCTGTGGATAATGAGGCTTATATCTCTTTTCCTGAACCAAGAAGAATCTCTGTGCTTCTGATTACTGACAAAGAGTCCAAATATTTGAAAGCTGCATTACAGTCTTCAGGCAAAGTGGACGTCGCTGTTACGCCTACAACAAAACTTCCTAAACAAGCATTTGATGTCTATGTTCTCCATGAAATCAATGAAAAACTTGGCAACAATGTTTTATCCACCTTAACGAAAGAAGTACAAGATGGCAAGGGATTAGTCATTCATGCTGAACCTGCATCGAATGCTCTATCTTATGGAGACTTATTACCTTTAGACCTTGTCAAATATGAAAGCGATGCTGTTGTTGAAGTTGCACAACTGACAAAACTTACTCAAGACATTGCCTTTGGCGATGTTCGACATTATTTCTCCACGAAAAATGAACAAGGCGCTACTCTTGCTACTGCTCAGAATTCTTCTCTCTTGACAGTTCATGCTCTCGGCAATGGAAAAATTATCTATTATGGTATCCTTGAGCAAGAAACTGAATTCACCTTGCAACCTTCTTACCCCATCTTCTGGACTAATGTCCTTCGCTATTTAGCAGGGCAAGGAGACTTAAACGAATTCAATGTTCCAACGGGAAACATACTTTCACTTGCGTCTAAAAAAAAGGTTACAACACCCTCACAACAGTTAACAACTAATACTCTTCTGTTTGATGAAGTTGGTATTTACAAAATTGAAGACAAAATTATTGCTGCCAGTCTTAGAGATGAACGAGAATCTGACATCGATGCACAAAGCATTGACGCTACAGAGGCTTCTGCTCCTCTAGACAACACTGCTACAGAGAAAAAGTATAGCTTAGAGAAAGCTGCCTTATTACTCGCTTGTGTTCTACTCTTATTGGAACTGTTCTTTATGAAACTCAGGAGAGAGATTTAGATGATTCTTGATTTCATGGCCAAATATTTTGAAAATCCATTCATGCTTGCCTGGATTATTCCTGCGCTTATTCTTGTCTTTTTCTTAGTCAGACTTGGTCGTGTACCTTCACATACAGATCATCACTATATACGCCTTCGACGAAGGACTATCTTTATCACACGCTCTCTCATTATCATCTGTATTCTTATTGCATTAGCATCTCCCTTCATCCTGCGTGAACGATTCGTCAGCGGCGACTATTCCCTTACACTTATTGCAGACAATTCCACGTCCTTCAGTGTGTTTGATACCCGCACTGCAGAACGACTTGAGGAGGCGCTTTCTCGCTATATCAAAGTAGACACTGTAACTCTTGGTGATGATAGCAAGACTCCTTTGACTGACACCTTACTTGAGCAACTTCAAGAAGGGAAGAATGTGCTCTTAGTCAGTGACGGCTATAACAGTATTGGTCCAGAACTTGACAGCATTCTCTTACAGGCTACAAAAGTCAATAGTTCTATTCATGCCCTGCAACTGCAACCAGAAAAAAAAGACTCTTCTATAACCATCACAGGTCCAGAAAAAGTATCTCCAGGTATAAAGAATCTTTTCAGTGTCCACGTCCGAGGCACAGACAGCACTTCTGCAAAGCATGTCATCGTTGACGTTGATGGCAGAAAGACTCTTGACAAACACACCAGTGAACAAGAGTTAACCTTCTATGAGTCTTTTACTGAAGGAAGCCATCATATTACTGCAACGCTTGATGATAAAGATTATTTTATCGACAATAATCGTTATTTAAAATCTGTTAAAGTCATCCCTAAACCTGAAGTTCTTTTTGTTACCTTGCAAGAATCACCCTTATTGCCTCTTCTCAAACAGCTCTATGAAATAAAAGTTGTCTCTGACCTTACCACATTGGACAAAGAGCGATATTATGCAGTGGTCATTAATAACATTCCATTTGGTGTTTTAGAAAAAGATTTGCCTCTCTTGAAGAATTATCTCTCTGATGACAATGGAGTCCTCTTTATTGGAGGGAAATCTTCATTCGACGAAGGAAATTATAAAGGAACAAAGGTAGAAGAGTTGTTGCCTTCTTTTGTCGGTGTTGCGGAAGAAAAAGATGAAGGTGTTGTCAACATTGTTATTGCTATGGATGTCTCCAAAAGCACGACTCTTGGCTATGGCAGCGGCAGTGTTTCCCAAGTAGAGAAGGCCATTGCTTTGAGTGTCATCGACAATATCAAGGACACCAGTCAAGTCGGCTTTGTAGGATTTGACAGCCAAGCGCATATTGTTTCAGAAATTTCTCCTTTGGGAGAAAAACGAGAAGACCTTCTTCAGAAAGTCCGCAGTTTGTCAAAGCAAAGTAGCGATTCTTATGTCCCTACTGGCCTTGAAGCGGCTATCAAAATGTTGCGAGGTGTTTCTGGAGGCAAGAACATTATCTTTATCTCTGATGGAAGATCAGGAGGCATTGGCCAGGCAAAAACTTTAGCCTCAGCTGCACAGGGAGCAGGCATCAAAATTTATGGTGTTGGTGTTGGTGATAGAAATGCATGCATTCGACAAAATGCTCGTGGTGAATGTGTGATACGGCCTTCTGAGATTTATGGTATTGATGCTATCAAGAACATCGCCATAGCCGGTGGAGGCGCTTATTTCACAGGAGAGAAAACTCCACAGAAGGTCAAAGTCTTATTTGGCGGCGGAGATCAAGATAAAAACAAAGATCAATTTACAGTTACTGTGCTAGATGAAGGACATTTTATCACACAAGATTTAGAACTTACTGCGCAGGTTACTGGATTTAACAATGTCATCCCTAAACCGACTGCCTACCACCTTGTTTCTACAGATTCTGGAGAGCCCTTATTAACAGTCTGGCGTTATGGAGTTGGTCGCGTCGGCATTCTTTCCACTGATGATGGTAGTGTCTGGGCTGGAGAGCTACTTGATGATAAAAATTCCCTGCTCTACACAAAAACCTTAAATTGGTTGATAGGAGACCCTGAACGAAAGAGCAAGTATTATGTTTCTGTACAAGATACTAACCTTAAACGAGTTACTGAAATCAAAGTTAAATCTGAGCAACAACCTATCACAGAAGGACTAACGTTCTACAAACGAGATAACAACCTCTACGCAGCTACTCTCACTCCGACACAAGTTGGCTTCCAGAAGACGCTTAATACAGAGTTTGCAGTCAATTATAACAAAGAACTTGAAGGCATTGGTTTCAATCCTGAGCTTCAAGAGATTACCGCAGCAACGGGTGGACAGCTCTTTACTGAAAAACAGATTGCAGAGATTGTAGCGACAGTGAAAACGCAGACTGAAAGGCCTGTCTTTAAGCGCTGGTATTACCGCTGGCCCTTTATTCTCTTAGCACTGCTTATTTTCCTCTTTGAAATCTACCTTCGCAGAGCTGGAGGACGAAAAACTATTTAAATAAGAACCTTCGTTTTTGCTTTCATGAGTCTCATCAAGGACTATATGTCCGAACGCCGCAAGAAGAAACTAGAAGAAATCAATCATGCCTTAGAACAGCTGAAGCATGAAAATGTCGCCACTGACTCCTTAAAACCGAAAATTACTCTACCTGCTTCAACAGCATACACTCCTCTGCGCACAGGCAAAGATCTCCTCTTCATAGGCATTCTTCTTCTCTGCGTTGTTGTTCTCGTCATAGTCAGCTTTTACTATCGAAATCAATATACTACACTCAATAGTGATTATCAAGCAAAAGTAGACAAACTCAAGACGCTTGAGACAGATCTTGCAGAGAGGGAACAGGAGTTAGAAGATACACAAGATATTCTCAAGGACAAAGAAGATGTTGAAAAAAAACTTTCTGGAACAAAGGAAACTCTTGAAGAAGAAATCTCAGATCTAGAAGATCAAATAGACACTCTTCAGGCTGATATCACTGCTAAAAAAAGTGAAATTGACAACCTTACTCGAACCATCAATCAACAGCGTGGCGAAATTGCAGACTGGAAAGACTGCATTGAAGATGAACTCAATCAGAATTTAAGCGTGTGTGATTAGCGAGCACTATGGAGATCCTCAAACAAGCACTCAAACAGGTCAAGCAGATCTTATTCTTTGTCAGCTTTTTCAATAGCTTGGTTAACTCCTTGATTGTCTTCCTGTCTTTTACTCTCCTTTTCTTCCTCTTCCATCAACCTTGGATCTATGCACTCATCCCTTTTTTTGCATTTTTAAGCTATAACACTTTCCGAGGCATGAAGAAAATTGGTTATTACGATGTAGAAAAAAAGATACCTGATTTAGAATGGCGTTTACGTACGTCAGCAGACAATGCAGAGAGAAATGACGAACTTGCGATGGATCTTCATCAAGATGTTCTCCAACGACTGCATCAAGTTAGTGCTACACGTATCATAAACAAAAAACAGACTATTTCAAAAATGGCAGCAATATTGGGATTGTGCTTCCTTCTTGTCTTCTTTTCTCTGAACAGCGTGCATTTTGATGATTTTATTCCTGCCATTCAACAAGGCATGAGTCCTATAACTGGTTTTTTTGGAAGAGAGGCAAATTTAACAGATGTTTCTTTCTTTGGTGATGAAGACAGTGCAAATCTGTATAATGAAGAGGATCAGATCAACTATGGTAATAAAGAAGAGGTTGTTGAGTTAAACCAGATGCTTGGCTTGGTTGATGTTAACAAGTATAATCGCGACGGAGAAGGAAAAACATTTAAAGGCACGTCAACAGGCAGTGGCAACCGAGAAGCACTCGGCAGCGAAAACTCAAAGGAAAAAATTGGTGATGAGGACAAACAGATTGTCAACAACTATTTCCGCAGCATCAACCAACCATGACAACAGAATCCATTCAAAAAGCAAAAGACGTATTTGATTATATCACCAGTGAAATAGGCAAAGTCGTTGTCGGCCAACAACAAGTCATCAAACAGATCATCATCGCTATTCTCACAGAAAGCAATGCACTTCTCGAAGGCTATCCGGGATTAGCAAAAACCCTAACTGTCAGCACCTTATCAAAACTTATGGACTTAAAATTCTCCCGCATCCAAGGAACACCAGACTTAATGCCATCAGATGTAACTGGAACGTACGTACTTGAAGAAACTAAGAGCGGACGAGACTTCAAATTCCAGCCAGGACCTATCTTTGCCAATGTCGTGCTGATGGATGAAATCAACAGAGCAACACCAAAAACACAATCTGCACTTCTCGAAGCAATGCAGGAACGCCAGGTCACTGTCGGCAATCATACCTATAAACTAGAACGACCTTTTTTTGTATTAGCAACTCAAAATCCTATTGAACAGGAAGGAACGTATCCCTTACCAGAAGCGCAAAGCGACCGTTTCTTGTTTAAAATTAAAACAGACTATCCTACCTTCAATGATGAAGTCGATATTGTCACCAGATACACCGAGTTTGATGAGAAAGGCGGACCAGAACTAAAACCGCTGCTGAAAAAAGACACTATTTTCAAACTGCAGCAATTAGTCAGACAAATCCCCATTGCACAAGATATCCGAAAATATGCAGTCGAATTAGTCAAGAAGACACGCGAACGAAAAGAACTCATCGAGTATGGCGCTTCACCACGCGCATCCATTGGTCTAGTCCTTGCAGCAAAAGCTAACGCTCTCTTAGATGGACGAAATTATGTCACTAAAAATGATGTCCGGGAAATGGTCTATCCTATCTTACGCCACCGCATCATCATCAATTTTGAGGCTGAGCGCAATAATTTCAATGAAGACGATGTTATTGGTTATTTACTCAAATGATTGAAACTGACTTTCTCCGACACCTGCATCGACTCAGTCTCATTATCAATAAGCGTGTCGCATCCAATTATCTAGGACAACGAGAGAGTATGCATGGCGGGCAAGGACTTATCTTCAAAGACCATCGTGTCTATTCTCCAGGTGATGACTATCGCACTATCGACTGGAAAGTGTATGGACGAACCGACAGACTGCATGTCAAACGCCGCGAAGAAGAACGCAATCTCACGGTACACATCATCCTTGATTTTAGCAGCAGCATGAACTTTGGTAGCACACAGATGAAGAAATATGAATATGCTTCCATGTTGGGTGTTGGTTTTGCCTACATGGCCCTCAAGAACAATGAAAAGTTTGTCTTATCTACTTTTTCCGAGACTCTTGACAGGTTTAAACCACGACGAGGAAAGCGGCAACTGGTCACTATCCTTGATTATTTACGCACGAAGAAAGCTGAAGGAGAATCGAAGTTTGAAGAGGCATTGATGAACTATTCCAAATTTATTGATTCGAGATCCATGATTGTTATTATTTCTGATTTTCTCTATGACGCTGACCAAGTGAAAAAAGCTTTATTTGGCTTCAAGAACAACACCATCAAGCTCATTCAAGTTTTGGATGAAATTGAGTTAAGTCTTGATTTAAGCGGTGAATTTAATCTGAAAGACAGCGAGACGCATAGCATGCTGCGCACTAATATCAGTCCATTCTTACGAAAAAACTATCTGTCAAAGCTACAAGACCATAACTTGCGACTGAAACGACTGGCAGAAGGATTAGGTGCTACGTTTCACACGTGCTGCATCGAAGACAATGTCTTTGACTCCATGTTTAAAGTTCTGCGTCAGTAAATATTTTTGTAATCCTTCGATTTGTGTTAGCGTTGTATGCTTGAATAAAAACTCACGAGGTTTATTATCAATTTTTATCCCATGCTGCTGGCAATATCTGTTTAATTTTGCAAAAAGTCTTTTTCCTTCTGCATCAAGATCTGTCAGAATAATAATTTCTTTTTCCTGCAATGCTTCTGCAATTTTATAGAATGGCTGTTGCGCAATAGTTTGTATCTTCTGTATTCCTAACGATTCTAATGCTTTCTTATCACTTTGCCCTTCGACTAGAATAAGTGCCTGTTTCTTTTGGAGATACGCCAACCACTCTTCGAATGATTCCATGAATATAAACGGATCCAGTGGGATTTGAACCCACGACCCCTTGGTAACCCCAAGGTATAAGAGCTTCACTCGCGTTTTTCAGCGTCAAGTGCTCTACCAGCCTGAGCTATGGACCCATTCTAATTAACTCGCTTTAGAGGGTTTAAAAGTCTTTTTCTTCGAAAGTTATATAAATGACTCTAGAATTGCAGAAGTATGCACATAGTTTTAGAAAAGAGACCTAAAAGTCCTATCATTATTGAAGGGTTTCCAGGGTTTGGACTGATTGGCACTATCACCACAGAATTTTTGATTAAACATTTAGACGCACAGCAAATAGGCTATATTCGTATAGAAGAAGTTCCTCCCGTTGTTCCTGTGCATCAAGGTAAAGCAATTGAGCCTGTTGGTATTTTTTATGCGCATAAAGAAAATTTAGTGATTCTTCATGCATTGACTTCTGTACAGGGCTTTGAATGGGAATTGGCAAAAGATATTCTTCAGATGGCTAAAGATTTGAAAGCTAAGGAAATCATTAGTATTGAGGGTGTTGGCAGTAATAATCCTGACAGTGAAGACAGTAGAACATTCTATTTGGGAGACAATAAAAAATTAAAGAGCATGAAAAACATTCAACCTTTACGTGAAGGTATTATTATGGGTGTGACTGGTGCCCTATTATTGCATAAAGATTTTCCGATCACTTGTATTTTTGCTGAGACCCATAGCGCATTACCAGACTCACGAGCATCTGCAGGTATCATGCGTGTCTTAGATCAAATACTTGGATTAGACATCGATGTCAAACCTCTCCTCGAGAAAGCAGAAGACTTTGAAGAGAAGATCAAAGATTTGTTGACTAAAGCGAAGAAAGCTACTGATACACACCAGCAGAAGACACAAAATTACTTTGGATAATTTGTTGTCCTTGTCTAGCAATTATTTTTTTGAGAAACCTATTTATACACTTATCAGTTTCCATTTTTATGGCTATCATTCGTTCTGGATTACAAGACACTGCTCATGGGCTTTATGAGATTGTTCTTGCAGGAAGTTTTACTGGTAATGATCGATCTTCATTTACTGCACTTCTAGCAGAAGCACAATATCACCATGCTCAACATGTAGCACTCAGCTGTGCAGCAGTAACCTTTCTTCATACTGATGCCTTAGATCTTTTATTTCTGGTAAGAAAAACACTTGCTGATAAAGGTTGTCAGTTATATCTTGTTGCGCCAAGTCCTGCAGTAAAGCTCAAACTGAATCGTACTCTTTCAGATTACGCTTTCCCACAACCAGCATCCTTGGCAGCACTTCTGCAAGAGCTTGCCTGACTTTTTTGTCCTTGTTCAGCAACTACTTTGAAACTGTAGTTTTATAAATTCATTTTTGTTGTAGATGTTATGCACTTTCGCTATGAGGAATCTGAACGTTGTCCTGGACTCTACTTGGCCATAGGCAATGGACATTTTGACACGCTTTATTGCTCTCGCTTTGGAGAGATCATTGATGAGATTCTTGCAAAAAGTCCCAAAGCAGTTGGTTATCATCTACAGAAAGTACCTTACATGAACTCTACAGCGTTTGGCGCAGTGCTCAAAGCGCATCATAAACTCATTAGGCAAGGAGCCTTTGATTTCTTTGTTGATCCTAGTGCTTTTGTCCGTGACATGGCAACTAGCTTAGGCATTCATCGAGTTATTCCTATCAAGACTTTAGACGCTGTTGTTCAAGAACTTTCTCAACCTCTTCCTCCACGCAGTGCTTAAAATTATACGAACTTTTATATAACAGCACTTGTTTTATAGATTAGAGGTGACTATGTTACAACATTTAGCGACTGAACTGAAAATTCGTGGATTCACGCCAGCAACCATTACAGCATATACAACACACAATCGACGATTCTTAGACTTCATTCAGAAACAACCAGAACAAGTCACTGAGCAAGACATCAAGCTTTTTTTGGCACACTTGATGGCAGACAAGAAACAAAAAGCGACGTCTGTCAATTTGACGCTGAGCGCGTTACGATTTTTGTATGACACTATGCTAAAGAAAAAATTGTTTCTGGATATTAAACCACCCAAGATTGAAAAAAAACTGCCGACGGTGTTGACGAAGGATGAAATGAAAAAACTTCTTGCTGTGGTAACCAATCCAAAACATAAACTCCTGATAGAATTTTTGTATGCCTCTGGGTTACGTGTGTCTGAATGCATGCACTTGAAAGTGAATGATTTAGATTTTGCTGAGAAAATGGGAAGAGTGATTAGTGGTAAAGGCAAGAAAGACAGGCACATTATTTTATCGCAGAATCTTCTTGAACATCTCCAACTTTATCTTGACAAAAGAAAATATCCCTCTGAATATGTATTTACAGGTCATCAAGGCAAGCCCATGTCTGTGAGAATGGCACAGAGGATTGTCAATGATGCTGCTCAAAAAGCACAGATCAAGAAGCGCGTGTTTTGTCATGCGTTACGTAGCAGCTTTGCAACTCATTTGCTTGAAAGTGGTGTCGATATACGCTATATACAACAGCTCCTCGGGCATGCCTCGATTTCTACGAGTGAAAGGTACCTTCATGTAAGCACTGAACAACTCAAGAAAATTAAAAGTCCTTTTGATACTTTATAGATATTCTTATAAACTCTTTGCTTGCTTCATTTCCTACTTTCGAGGTGATGTCGTGCAACTATGTATAAAAATGACAAGCAGTATAAAGCTACTGTTCTCGGTGGCGGAACAGGCTCGTTTACTATATTAAGCGCTTTAAAACGCTATCCTGATGTTTCTTTGGATGCTATCGTTGCCATGACTGATGATGGCGGATCGACAGGCGTTTTGCGCGATGAACTTGGTGTTCTCCCTGCAGGTGATGCCAGACAATGCTTGGTTGCTTTATCTCAATCTCCTAATGACTGGCGTGAGGTTTTTACCTATCGCTTTGCTGAAGGAAATGGACTTGCGGGTCATACTCTGGGAAATTTAATTATTGCCGGGTTGGAACAGCAAACAGGTTCTTATGAGGAAGCATTGGAACGAGCAGGACGCCTTTTACAAACTAGAGGACGAGTGCTTCCCGTGACACTCGACAATGTTCGTTTGGTTGCGCAAACTCCTGACGGCAGAACTATTCGAGGCGAACATCAAATTGATTTGAAAGAACATCCTATTCAATCACTTTCTTTTGATCCAGTTCCTTCTGCAAACCCTCGCGCTTTAGAGAGCATCTTGAACAGCCAGTTGGTTATTCTATGCCCGGGAGATTTATACACGAGCATTTTACCTACTATCCTTGTTCCGGGTATTAAAGAAGCGTTGTGTGATACAAGAGCGCCAGTCATTTATGTTTGCAATTTAATGACACAAAGAAATCACACTCAGGGTTTTCAGGTGACAGATTTCGTTGATCTTTTACATCGACATGTTGGACAACCATTTGTTAATATTGTTCTTTACAATATAGAAAAACCACATAGAATTCTTTTAGAACGATATGCTGGAGAGGGTGAAGAGTTGGTTGCTTTTTCAAAGCAGGATTTTGCTGGCAGATCAGAGTATTATTTCGGCTATGATTTCTTATCACCTGCAATTCATGCCAGCCAACCAGGAGATCATGTTACCAGAAGCCTCATTCGTCATCATCAAGATAGAATCGCACATGCACTTTATAGACTCGTGAAGAATCATAGATCCTATCGCAAATAATTCTGTCTCAGTAGTAAACAACGTTTTTAAAGTCCTTGTGTCTCCTTCTTTTAATATTTAGGAGGGATATCAATGAAATTCTTACGAACAACATTAACAACAATCGCTTTAGCATTAGGAAGTTGTGCACAGCAACAAGGAAGAGATCTACAACAACAAGTGCAACATTATGCAGATAGAAATCATGATAATATTATAGATCTTAATGAAATGGGAGACGTTTATACTAGAGCAGGCTATGCTACATGGCTAGAAGGAAAGACTATGAATATTTTCTTTGAACGAGGATCAGAACGTATCTTTAGCACTCGCCCAAGTGAAGATCCTGTGCTCACAGAACGAGATTTGGAAAGAGTTGTTAAGAGTTACGAAGCTGAGCAAAGAAAATAATTTTAACGAAGACGTCTACGACAGACAAAATCTTTAGTTTTTGCTTGAAGGTTGTAAGAGTATTTATGACTAGAAAGTTTTGAGAGATGATTAAAATTATTAAGATATTTTATGATTACATATTTTAATAACTTCTAAATAGCTTTAATCACTTCAATTTATTTATTCCATTGGAGGATTAAATCCCAATTATTAAAATACTGATTTCTATTTAGTTTATTTTTATGATATGGTTTATACCCAAAAACATCAGACTCAAAAATGGAGACCATCCCTGAGGTGTTGAGTGACTTTAAAGCATTCCTAGGAAAAACAAAGTACCCTTCTGGAGGTAAAGACTCATCTTTCAATACAACATATACATAAAAATCATTATGCGCTTGTTTAGGATGACTAAGGTTAAATTGCCAATTTTTGTAAGAGTACATTCTCCCATATTTTACTCTTTGACATTTTCCTGGCAAGGCTGTTTTGACTTCGATCCTACAACCATCATGACCTAAGAGATCAAAATAGAATCCTTCTTGACTAGTTTTCTGCACTCTGTACTTTCTTTTAGCTAATTCCATAACAACATAAGATTCACCTAAATATGCTAACTCTTGTCTGTGTGGATTTGGAGTAGTCATAATATGTGTAACAAAAGAGAAAGTTATATTAACCTTCTTAGGTCATTTGAGAAGTAAACCTCTTATTGAATCTATATTTAGAGGTTTTCCGAGATTTTCGAAATGTTTTTGACAAAAAGTACAGATAATCACCGTTATATGAACTTTTTAAGACTCCAGAAAACTATATAAATCAGCCTTTCTTCTAGGGTTTATGGGAAAAAGACGGCAAAGAGGCATGAAAGAGGGAGAGCTTGCTAATTTTCCAGAAGAAACTCCACCTAAGCTTATGAGCCCTAGGTATCTTGCTGTTGCGACATCGTTGGTCTTGGTCTTTTCAGCGTTTGCTTCTCTCTTAGTACGTGAAGATATCACAGGACAAGTAACATCGCCAGCTATAGATCGTTGGAGAGGTCTAGGTTGGGAGAGATATAGTCAATATTCGAAGACAAATGATCTAGATGCGCAAGGACGAATTATTATTTCTGATAGATATCGCTGTCCTAAGACCCCAACTACTTTACCAACAACAGTTGCTGCGACAGACAATGGTTATGGTTGTGCGAACTTTGCCAGAGATGCAACGAGAATTACTGTTCCTATGTGCATGATCAACCAGAATGGGAAAAAAACCACTGCAAAATGTATTCTACAATAGTTTAAGTAATGCTTAAAGCTTTTATGCTCCCAAATGTTTATAAGAACTAACTATTTAGAAAGCTTATGCCAGATGTTAAACCACTCAAATATAAAGAATTGAAAGGATTTTTAACAGACAAACAATTAAGTGAACATCATGACGTGCTCTATGCGGGTTACTGCAAGAACTTGGACAAGATCAGAGACGCGGTCAAGAAGGTAGACTTAGAGAATGTCAATGCTACCTTTAGTGATCTTAGAGAATTAAAGATTGAAGAGACCTTCGCTGCCAATGGTGTCAGACTGCATGAGTACTACTTTGATAACATGCATACTGGTGGTATAAAGATCTCAGGTAAGATCGCGGACCTATTGAAAAGAGATTTTGGTTCTATAGAGGCTTGGGACAAACAATTCAGAGCTTGCGGCCTAGCTGCCAGAGGATGGGTTGTGTTAGCTTATGATCTCGAAGATGGTAAAATACACAATTACGTCGCTGACGCTCACAATCAAGGAGGCATTTGGAATGCCATTCCTCTACTCATTTTAGACGTCTATGAACACGCTTACTTTGTGGATTATGCTACTGGAAGAAAGAAGTACATTGAGGGTTTTATGCAGAATGTTGATTGGGAGACGGTGAATAAACGATTGGAGAAGTGGGTGAAATGACTCAAATTCCACGTCCAAGAAGAGATGCTCGTTTTGGTACTGAAGACCTAGGAAAATTGAAAAGACGGCCGTTGCATAGAGAGAAGAAAAGTGAGTAAATTAGGTATATTTTTGACAGCAATAATAATTTTAATTATCTTAATTGTTTTATTTGGAAGAGGAGACGAAAACCAAACCTTCTGCTTAAGTAATCCTGGAAATTGTTATCCTAATGAAAAAGGAGAATGTACAGATGTTTATAGTAACAATGGAAAACCTGCTAATCTCAATGAACTAAATAACTTATGTACTTGTGATATAAGTCTTAAAAAATGTGTTAAGACTGAAAACTTCGGGTAATGTATGTTATACGAACTAAAATAGCATAATTGATAATAACTTTTAAGCAACGCTAGAATTATTTGTACTTATGTAACTCATGGACTAATTGATCTGTAAATTCTTTTGATGGACCTAACTTCGTTCTTTCGTTCGTCACTAGAGTCCAGCTGTCTTTAATCGCTTGCCTTAAATTAGCTCTTTCATTTCTTTCTGTCATAGGGCCATAAATATCTTTATGACTTATTCTTTCCTGCTCTGCTACCCATAAGAGATTCATGACATCAATTTTCTGCTTTAGGAACTCGTCACCTTCTTTTGCAGCTAAAGGAGCTTTACTTCTAATCAATGATGGAACATCAGCAACACTTACTTCCACACCAAAAATCACTTTCTTTGCAGGTTGATATAACCCTTTAATTGTTGGTTTAAATCTTCCCCTTCCGTCATCTGTATAGAGATTGTTTTTCATTGAGAAATCTACACGAACATCTTTTTCAGGAGCTAATAGCTCTTTGGTAGCCAAAATAAGCGTTCCTTTTTCAGGGAGATTTGGACTTTCACGATTTTCTTTGATTCTATAATTTGCCTGAAGCGCGCGCAATACATCGATACTCCCAAACATATCAATATCTTCTGAACCTCTCCAAGTGACAGCACTTCTTTCTCCTAAAACACCTAACAAATGCATTAAGGCACCATAGCCTCCCGTAATCATATATTGATCTTGAAGGCCATTTTCCTTTAACAATTGTGCAATATCTAAAGCATATCCTAAGGTAGTTCTTGTAGGCTCTGCGAGTCTTTCAAATACAAAAAAGAAATCCTCTTCTTGTCCCGCTTCTATAACCCTCTCTTCCAAGTTGCAAAATGTCATATCTATTTACTGCTTTTCTTGTTTATAAATCTTACTATTTGTCACCACTTAATAGTGATATTATGACCAAGTCCCTTCAGTCTTAAACCCACAGGCTTTACAGTATTCGACATTAAAAAGCCCATCAGAATGCCTTTCCTGACCAATATGCAGAGGTTCCCCACAATCTGGACATTTCTTTCCCATGTCTTGGATCGCTTTTTTCTGTTGTTTGAGCATGATACAACCTTTAGTTTTTGCTTAAAGCTTTTAATCTATCTTTTAGTCCTATTTTTCACTTTTTGCGGCTCTTCTTGCTGCGCTTTTTTGACTACTTGCCTGCCTTTTTCTGTGATGCCTATATAGGTTTGCTTGCCACGCCGACGCTTCTCTAACAATCCTGCTTCCATTAAGACATTCACATATTCAGACGTCGTCGAACGGACTTGATCATATACTTTGTTTGGATACAAATCTGTGGCTAAGGCTTTCATAGTCATCCATTCTTGACCTGCTTCTTTCAACAAAATAGAGAGGCGATAAAACATGGTTTTTTGTGTTTCTGTCAAATCATCTAACAGCCTTAAATATTGAGGACTTGGAGCTTGTTCTAAAATCTCTTTCACTTCTTCTTCTAACTTTTCCTCCTGTTCGATAAGTCGAGCTTGTTGTTTTGGCGGAGCTAATAACACATATGAAACTGTTTCATCTATTTGTGCCAATCTACTTTCGACATGTTTGAATTTATTTTTGTGATCTTTATGCTGTGACTCAAAATAATCAATCCACTCTTTAATCGCTTTGATGTCATCTTTAATTTTTAAGAACGAATGCTTCAGATTACTGTTCAAGCGAGCGATATCTTCTCGATAGTCCTCTTGGAATTCATCTTCCCTCTTTTTGGAAAACCACATTTTTCATAGTCAAGAAGTTGATTTTCCTTTTAAATCTTGTGTTTCCGTCGTAGAACTGTCGGAGACGTCTATAGACTGTTCGTAGACGTGTCGTCGACGCGTCGTCGACGGATAAATCTCTATAAAATTGAGGAAAAATAGCAATGAAGCACAATACACACCCAGAACGATGAGCAGTGTGAAGAGCTCTCTGAGCGTGCGTTAGCAAGTGTTTTCCTCAGGAGTGAGCGTAGCGAGCGACGTCAAAAAAAAGAGCAGTGAGAAATCTAAAAGTAATAATTGAAAAAAAGTATGGAGGAAGAGGAGTGTTAGAAGTATAGATAAAACAAAAAAGCAAAAGAGTGTGAGATCTATAGAAAAGAGTCTCAAAATAAGCTAAATAGGCCTTCTTTTCCTAGAAGTGAGAGTTCTTAGAGACAATCTAAGACAGATCAGTCTCTAAGAGCTAAAAAGACTAGAGGTAAGTGAGAGTTAGAAAATGTTTAAAGGTCTAAAAGCGACTTCTGATCAGCATTATTGGTGCGAATATTGATTATTTGTTCAAAAGTGAGAGTTTACAAAAGAAGAGTTGTTTGTTTGCTTTTGTTTTCTCGTAAATTTATAATTTCCCTGATGATTTTTGGGTCTTTAAAGTCTTTTTGTATAGAAAGTGAGACTTTCTTATGAAAGAATCGGTCTTTGACTATAGGTATTTCCTTGCTTAAAAGATTGTAAACAACAGTCCTGACGGTGGATTCAAATAGATTTAACTTACTAGCTAATTCTGTGAACCCTACATCCCCGATCTGTTGCTCGAGCTCATAAATAGCCAAAAAAATAGAAAATTCTCGATCTGAGAGGTTTTTGAAGCGAAAAGTGAGAGTTTGATCAAATTTGATCTCTTTTCCATTTGTAGAAGATGATTGTGTATTGCTTGGTATTGTTGCTTGTTGTTGCCCGTTGTTGTTGATTGTTGTTGATTGTTGTTGATTGTTGCTTACCCCCTTATTTCCACTGGAAATTTTAAAAAAAGCTAATTTATCCTTTATTTCCTTACTTTCTATTAAAGATTCCTCTATTTTTGTTTTTATTGATTCTAGAAGCTTCTTTTGGTCAGAAATGTCTTTTTTATTGTTATTTATCTCTCTTTTTAGGAGTTCCATGTCTTCTCTAACTTTTACAAACGCCTCTTTGATTGGATCAATAGGTCCTGATCTTGGTTCGGCCATAGTAGTTATTTTAGGTTAAATCTTATATATAAGGCTTATGGGGTCGTTTGAGAAGGTTTTTCATTGCTTGGCATTGCTTGTTGTTGCTTATCGTTGCTTGTTGTTGACTGATATTGCTTGGTTTATTGCTTGGCATTGCTTGTCATCGACGACGATCGACTAATCATCGATGAGCTGTGCATGACTTGCCGAAACAACTCAATAAAAACAGCCTCTTTTGGCCTTATTCCTGCAGAAATCAAAGCATTTCCCAATTGCTTCCCTATGTCTCTTTCCAAGCCTTCTTTTGGTTTAAACGCGATAAGACTGTTGATTGTTGTCTTATGCAGAAACCCATCGTTGATTGCAATACAAATGTCTTTTCCTTCTTGATCCATGCATAATGCTTGTTCAACGTTTACACAACAGTTTTCTTTGGTCCAGACCCCTTCTTTTTGCTCAAAGGCGTAGTTTTTCAGCTCATTTACTATTAATAAGACACTATTCTGTTTAAAATTGTTCTTTAGGTTCTCCAGAGTTTCTATTTCATTATTGATCTTCTTTTCAAACCGATAGACTCTTCCGAGATATTGTTTTACCTTTTGTTTAGGCATTTTACGCCGTTTTCGGTACTTATTTTCCACACAATAAGCATACTCATAGGTCTTTCCAGAATGATTGGTTCTTTTTTTGATACGCAAGAACATATTCAATGGGCACTATATTACTCTTTATCTCTTTTATGGTTTTCAGCCTATAGATTCTTCTGTGGACAGCTTTTAATACCTTGTTAGATATTTCATATAAGCGTAATCTTTAAATATAGTAACTCCTCAGTAGTTATTACAATGCACAGTAAAAAAGTCTTTGGCACTATTGCAGCTGTAAGCCTCTTAGGTTTAGGAGTCTGTTATTGCAGCAGATCTACACCGAAGACCCTTAGTATCAGTCCTGCCTCTCAGCATGCTCCATCTCCTGTTTCTCAACAAGGTTATTCTCCTGAACGTCGATTTCGAGTAGATCAATTGCTTTACCTTGCCGATCATAATATGAACAACACGTTGAGTGCTCAAGAGCAACAGACACTTGCCCAGAGACTGGAAATTACTTTACCAGATATATCGCAACCTCTTCAGTTTACTATACATCGATCTAAACTCCAAGACGCTATTGTTACTATGAAACCGGCAGATTTTATAACACCTACTTCTGCATATTCACAACAGAGATTGGATGCATGGAGAAGTGCTATTTTAGGTCAATGCAATGCTCAAGAACTTACACGAACTTTTGAGCTCTATGGAAAGGATGAACAATCCAGAAATTCACAACGAATGTTAGAATTACTCGAACAGATGGAAAAAAAGAAATAATTTTTTGAGCATTACTTTTTCTTTTCTTTTTGCCCTTTCTTTGCTAATCGCGGGAAAGGAATATGAGGAGGCAAATTTACATCGTTGCCTAAAGCGAGCGCTTTGATATTACATCTTGCTAAAATCATGTTCATCCATGCAGACGAATACTTAGGATCTATTTTTGCTTCTTTTTTCCAAGTATCTATAACAGTCTTTTTGTCTTTTTCATCGAGTACGTCAATGATTTTCCCCTCAATCACAATAGCAGCAATCTGCGGTTCATAGAGAATACTGAATGAGAATGCAACATTGAGGGCAGTCTGCTTGTTGCCTAAAGCATCAATAGCCTGCTCTTTTATATCAGTAATCTTTGTGCTACTTTTTACTTCCATATTTCCTATGGTTTCTTTCTTCTTTTCGACGTTGATTTTTTCCAAAAGGAAGTTTACTATCATGGTATTTTAAGAATTACTGGGTTGTTTTATAAAGGTTGCTATTGAGATTTAATCTTCTTCAGCACGTCTTCTTTGCCTTTCCAGACTAATGCTTCCTGCATGACTTCCTGAATGGTTGCAACAGGAATAATCTTAATCTTTGCTTTTTCTGCTGGTGTCAAGAGAATATCCTTTTCATTGGATTTAGGGACCAAGACTCTTTTAATGCCTGTGTGGATGGCAGCTTCTACTTTCTGCGTGACTCCACCGACAGCTAAGACTTCTCCACGAACAGACAATGAACCAGTCATGGCAGTATCTTGTCTTACGGGAACTCGCTTGAGCGCTGAGATGATTGCGACTGCGACTGCGATCGATGCAGAATCTCCTTCGACTCCACCACCTTCAGATGCTGTTTGCAAGAACTGGACGAATATATCATATTTCTCCTTAATGTCTTCACCGAAGAACTTGAGAATAATTGCTGAGACATTCTTGACTGCTTCTTTTGCAATCTCTCCTAATTTTCCTGTAGCAACGAATTCTGATTTTTTACCGCCTGGAGTTACTTCAGACTCAATAGGAAGCACTATACCGGAAAAATAACTATCTGATCCCATCACCGCCAGGCCATTGACTCTGCCAACAATAGTCCCTTCTGTGATAATAACTTGATATTTCTTTTTATTTTCGATGAGTTTGTCTACCATTTGCTGTTCTAAGGATCGAGCAAGACGTTTCGCTAACTTGACGTGCTTTTCCGTGGCGAATGGAGCTTTCTCTTCTAACGCGATATCTCCTGCTGCTCTCACTAAACCACCCAACTCTCTGAGACGCAAAGTTAATTTTTCAGATGTTCCTGCGCGAACACGAGCTTCTTGCATAATGGCTTCGACTGCGTCTTTCGTAAAATGAGGTATTTTTTGGTCTTTCTTCACTTCTTGAGCAACAAAGATAGCTATCTTCTCTTGGTTTTCTAGTGTGTCATTCATCGTATTATTCATATACACCTCATATCCATACCCGCGAATTCTAGAACGCAATGCTGGATGCATCTTTTGCACTGTATCTACAGTACCTGCTGCGACGAGAATAAAATCTGTAGGAACAGGTTCAGAACGGACCATGGCGCCTGAAGATCTTTCAGACTGACCAGTAATAGGATATTTTCTTTCCTGCATCGCTGAGAGCAATTCTTGCTGTGAATGTTTATCTAACGTTCCTACTTCATCAATGAAGAGAACTCCTTTGTTCGACTTGTGAATCATCCCTGGGACGAGACGCTCGAATGCTGGCGTGCCTAGACCTCCTGAATTCTTACAGAGAATACCGTTGACGAATAAGTTGCCTGATTCTGTTGTGAGATTGTATAAGTAGCCGTTATAGGGCACTTTTTCTATGAACTTGATTTTTTCTGGTTTGAGCTTCATTAGAGACTACTACGTGATTTCTCTTTTTAAAGGTAGTGCTTCTGAACTTGTTTATTCTTCCTCTTCATCTTCAAATTCTATAAGGTTTATTTCTTTACTGGAAATATCTAATTTTTTGAGTTCTTTCATAGCCTCTTGTTTTGTTACTCCCTCTTTACAGAATTCAAGACTATATAGCGCTCCTGAACAATTCCAACCACTCTTCCTCAGTTTTTCAGTAATATCCGCAACATTGTATAAATGCTTTTTTAAATAATCACCCTGTTCTCGCAACATATTTCCGTCAATTCTTTTATCATCTGTAGGCAAATCCCATTCTGGTTTCCCATACAAATGTACACTTATATTAATCATTTTTTTGTTCCTCTTTACTTAGTTAGTTATTTCCTTAAAATCTTCAAAGTTGTGCAAAATTTCTAGACTTGCCGGAGACACTTTAAGCAATGTTGCTGCAGCCTCTTCTGAGTAACCCATATTTACTAAATCATCAAATCTTTGACGCTTAATGTCTGAGAACTCATTCATGGTGTTTAGGAGCTTTTCTTGCTTGTATCTGCAATAGTTCATTTTTGTTAGAGTTATGAAATTAACAACGTTTTCAAATTCTGTTGAGATTAGTAGTCTATAGATTTTAGTTGGTATACCTGCCCTATTTACTTTCTTGTGATCATTGACTGATATTTTGCCTGTTTTGATGCCTTTCTTATTGAGGTAGTTTGCTACTTCTTGCAAGAATTCTGTTCGATTCTCTGCAAATTCGTCTGTTCCTGTAATACCAAGAGAAAAACAATCCAAGAACCTTCTATCTATATGTACTTTAGGAATCCCAATTTCTCCACCAAAAAAGGAACCAAAAAATTCATCCTGTATCTCCCCTTTACTTCCTTTTATCCAATCTGGAATCTTTAATGGAATAAATGATTTATCACCTAGAGGGGCTCCTAGTGCTATGAAGAATCTGATAACTGCGCGATTAGTATTTTGATAACACCATGAATGTCCATATTCACCACCTTCAATAATTCTAGAATTCTCTTCAATTTCATCTCCAAATAATTTTTTAAGATCCTCTCCAAATTCTTTTACAGCCTCTAACTCTGAGCTTGATAAAAAAATTCCGTTTAAATTTCCAAAAATACCACCATCACCAAATAATGAACCTAGCACTTTTGCTATCAATTTAAGATGAAGATGATCACTTTGTAAAGCAATTATCTTTTTTTCTTTTAACCATTCAACTGTCTTTACTGGTACTGGTATGCGATTTAATGAATGCCACCAACGTGTTTTCGCATAAGGTTGATCGAGTAGTTTTGCGATTCTTTTATAACCATACTCTGAGTTTTGTTGTTTTATACACTTATATTGTCTATACAATCTTGTTTGGTCTTGTTGATAGGTGTCATACGTGTTGACTATATCTTGTTCTTTGATGATATATTGTTCATTTTCGTTTTGCATTATCCTCAAAAAATTTATCTTCTATATAAACCTCACGAGGCACTTTGAGAAGTAAACCACTTTTAAAATATATATTTAGAAGTTTTCCGGAATTTTCGGAAGATTTTCGCTATTGACTTGTTTTCTTCTTTGATTAGCTCTCTATGGTGAGGAGTTTATCAAATCTCGTCAACTTTCTTGCTTCTTTGTATATAATCTTACCAAATTTCATTATTGCTACTTTATGCTCTGGAGACACTAAAATTTCTTTTCCTGATTCTGATTGTAATTTTATAAGATATTTATTCTTGTTTTTGTACCTATTAACTGATAAGACCCCTACAGATTCTGCCTCTTTATTTTTTTCTCCTACTACAACCATTCTCTTTTCTGGAAGGAAGACCGCTTCATAATCTTCTTTTTTTATGATTTCTTGTTTGTTTTCTTCAAGTAACTCGTCGATGCGTGTTATTGGTGTTTCCATTATCTGTGTTTGATTTTTTCCTACTTGAATGACTGAAGTTATTTTGTTACTACTGCTTAGGGACTGCAAAGGATCATGAAGGCAATCTCCTAAAAGAGCTCCGGCGTGCGCGCCTGTTGCATCAATAAAAGGAGCTTTCTTTTTATCACCATTGTCTACCAACAGCTTCGGCACTGATGCGTTAAGCTTTGATTTTCTATTGAGACTCATAAAAATGACGAAGGTTGCTAAGAATAACATAGAGCTGATGATGGTTGCTGCTGCAATAATATCTCCATAGAGTTTTCTGACCCACCAGGGAGAGACCATAGCTAGAATTACTAAGATGAAGAAAATAATATTTTGATTCTTCATCGATCCTAAGACTTGTATCTTTGCTTTGGAGACTAGCTCTTTTCCCTGACCTTTTGGCAAGGATCTAATCAAAGGGTTATTATCATCACTTGTGTTTGGCAGAGCAATAATATCTACTAAATCACTATCTGGCAAGAGTTCTGCTAAAGCTTGACCTGTTAATGACTTTCCTGTTCCTGGTTCTCCAATCAACAAGACATTTCTTCTTTGAAGCGCAGCTTTTTTGATAGTCTTGACTGCCTCTTCCTGCCCTATAATCTGATCTACTGTACTCTTCGCTATTTTAATGTCAGCTGTCGTTTTATAGTTGAGAGTCATTTCTTTAGTGTATATTACTGTTCTTTAAAAAGAGTGTGGTTTTATACAATATCTTCTTCTGCAATTACTACGAAGTCGCCTACTGCAATTACTGAAGAAAATGGAAGGGTTAAATCCCCTTGAGTATCACGTTCTAATTCTAAATTCTGTGCATATGGTGTAGTATTTTTGAGTATTACTTGAATTAACTCGCCTGTTCGCGTCTCAAATGTGATATTTCCTACTTCACCAAAACGCTTACCAGACTTCGTAACGACGGTTTTTCCTAATAAATTCTTAGAAAACTTCTTTTCGTCTTCAGCCATATCTCTTCCTTACAGCTTTTTCTTTATAAACTTTCTGGTTGTGAAAGCTCTTTTTTCTATTCTTCATTTTCGACCTTTATTTCGTTTGGAAGCTTTCTTTTTGGATATTTTAGCCCCCCTCTCCCTATGATTTCCACTGGAACTTCCCACTGAGTAACTTCCTTTCGAGCTTTTTGGTTGCTTTTCTCTTTCTTTTCATTTCCTTCTCTTTGTTTTTCTTCTCTTTCCTTTTCTTTTTTGAGTTATACTGCTTCTAGAAGGCTTAGGAATGAAGAATTCTTATTTTCTTTCTTTTTTCTTTTTTACTTTTATTTATATGTTTTTCTATTATCTATTATCTATATTCCTTTTGTTCTTTTCTTTTCACTCAATTTCCATGAGAAATAATGGTGTTCATTTTTTAGTAACAACTTCAAATCATCCGAAAATCTTACAAAAATAATCTCCACAGGAAATAGAGGACTGAGTGTCTATATTTTAGTATATGAATGTTTAAATAGCACATCACTTCTTTACTTCGTTACTATGTCTCAACAGCTCACCAGTTTTCTTGAAAATTTCATGAAGCGTGGGTCACTTTTTAAGGATAAGAAGGCATTGCAAGGCAATTACACTCCTAAGAATGTTCCTTATCGCGATGAACAAATCAATCAATTAGCAAGCATTTTGGCTCCAGCACTCAGAATGGAGAAACCTTCTAATGTTTTCATTTATGGCAAGACTGGCACTGGCAAAACTCTTGTCACTAAACACGTCACGAGCGATATTCTTGCCATAGCGCAGAAAAATAAGTTAAATATTCGTATCTTTTACTTAAATTGCAAATTAAAACGTGTGGCAGACACAGAATATAGACTTATTGCGCAATTAGCCCGTGACTTTGGAGAAGAAGTTCCTGCAACTGGACTGCCTACAGACGAAGTTTACAAAATTTTTATGAAAGGCTTAGAAAAGCAAAAAATGCTTCTGCTTATTATTCTTGATGAAATTGACCAATTAGTGAACAAGACTGGCGATGAAATCCTTTATAATTTAACACGCTTGAATTCTGAGCTCAAAGAAAGTGAAATTTCCCTTATAGGAATTAGCAATGATTTGATGGTCACTGATCATATTGACCCTCGAGTCAAAAGTAGCTTAAGCGAAGAAGAAATTGTTTTTCCTCCTTACAATGCCATCCAACTTCAAGAGATTCTTCTTCAACGTTCCAAATTAGCATTTGGTGACAATATTACGGGAGAAGGCGTTATTGAAAAATGTGCTGCCTATGCTGCTCGAGAACATGGAGATGCACGACGAGCTTTAGAACTCTTACGTGTAGCTGGAGAATTAGCAGAACGCAAAGGTGAACAACAGATCAGCACGAATTATATTGATGACGCTGAAGAGAAGATTGAACGTGACCGAGTGATGGACATTATCATGACTCAACCCAAACAATTCAAAATCACTTTACATGCTATTTTGTCTGTGTGCCATAATCACGCACCTGGTAAGCATATCTTCACTGGTGATGTCTATGAAATCTACAAAGACTGCTGCAACCAATGCAGCATCAAACCATTAACACAACGACGTGTGAGTGATATTATCGCTGAGCTTGATATGCTTGGCATCATTAACGCTAAAGTTATCAGCAAGGGTCGTCATGGACGTACACGAGAGATTAGTCTAGGGGTTCCGACGTCTAACGTAGACCAAATCAAAGGTCTCTTACAAGAAGGCCTTGGCTTGTAATTTATTCATCATGGAAACGAGGGCTGCAGTTGAGCTATTGATTCAAGAAGGATATCTTCCTAGTCCGGACCTTCTGATTGACGGTTCTTTTAATGCTGCCCACTTCTTAAGCTCCTTAAAACAAAAAGTAGTCAGCAAGGAAAAACCTGTTGTTGTCCATAAAGATTTTTTTACCCTCTTCCTGAAAAATAAACCCTTAGATCTCAATTGGATGGAATTTGAGAAATCGAGAGTCGTCTTGGAAAAGGGAAAACATCATCATATTTATGAAACATTTTTATCTTTCGTTCAGCAACCGACAACCTTCCAGCAAGCAACACCTACAGTTGTACATCCTGTTCCTCTAACTGTGAAACAAGTTGTTGTTCAGCAACCAACAGCCTCTGCTGAATGCATTCCTGCAAATATTCAAGTGCTTACCACCATCCCAAAAGATGGAAAAAAGCGAGAAGTCAAAGATTTTGTTGCCCACTACAAGCATCGCTATGAATTTATGAAGACACTCTTACAACAACGTACAGATTTACAAGATGTCATCTCTCTCAGCAGAGCTTTGAAGCGAGAGATTATGGAAGAAGTGAGCGTCATAGGCATGGTGTATGACAAAGATTATACTGCCAATGGTAACCTCCTTTATACTCTGGAAGATCCCACTGGATCCTTAAAACTCCTTATCAACAAGAATAACCAGAAGCTCTTTGAGATGGGAGAAAAAATCTGCCCTGATGAAATCATAGGACTCAAAGGCAAGATCAAAAACAAGATGATTTTCTGCGACCAAGTGTTCTTTCCTGACGTGCCACAATCAAAAGGTTCTTTACCATGCACTTCTGAGGAAGTCTATGCTGCATTCATCTCTGATATTCACTTTGGCTCTAAAAAATTTCTTCAAGAAGAATTTTTGCGTTTTGTCTCCTGGATCAATGGAGAAGTAGGCACTGAAAAACAACGAGCTCTTGCTCTGCGAGTGAAATATATCTTTGTCTTGGGAGATATTGTTGCTGGTGTCGGAGTCTATCCTGGACAAGAGAAAGACCTTGCACTTCTAGATATTCGCGAGCAATACCAACTAGGCGCAAGTCTTTTTGGAAAAATAAGAAAAGATGTTCAAATTATCATGTGCCCTGGCAATCACGATGCTGTTCGCGCCTCAGAACCACAACCACCTCTTGAACGAGACTATGCTGAGCCTCTTTGCCAGCTTCCTAATCTCCACTTAGTGACCAATCCTTGTTATGTGAACATTCATCAATCCAAAGATTTTCCTGGTTTTACTGTGTTGATGTATCATGGAGGAAGCTTTCATTATTATATTGACAACGTCCCTGCTTTACGTATCAATAGAGCTCGAGATAATCCTGGACAAGTGTTACGCCTCTTGCTGCAGAAACGCCATCTCGCTCCAGCGCATCATGCCAGTGTTTATTTACCGACAAGCGATTCTGACACTTTGATCATTCACAAGGTTCCAGATATTTTAGTCTCTGGAGATATGCATCGCTCTGATCTTTCTGATTACAATGGCGTGAAAGTTATTAATTGCTCTTGCTGGGAATCCAAAACTGAATACCAGGAGAAAACAGGCAATAATCCTGATCCCTGCAAGGTCCCTTTGTATAGCCTGCAAACGAGAGAAGTCAAGATCTTTGATTTCAGCAAACCTGATTTGGAGTAACTTATGGAACATTATTTTCAATCCATCTACAAAGACGTTCTTCATGCCTATGCAGTTGCTACCAAAGCACGAGCTCAAGGCTTTGATCCTGATGACCAAGTTGAAATTCCTTTAGCACGCAATATGTCTGAACGTGTCGTTGGGCTCGTGAGCATCGTTGCCCCCATGATCAAAGAAGCAGGACCACAGATTGTCGAACGCATCAAAACTTTAGAAGAGAAGTATGGTGTCCAAGATTGGCGAGTTGCTTTGACTATCTCTACGGAAGTTGCTGACCAGAACTTCTGCACGTTTGCCACGAAAGAGCAAGCTATGGACATTGGCATACGCGTAGGCATCGCCTATGTCACTAATGGCGTCGTTTCTTCTCCTTTGGAAGGCTTTGTGAAATTAGAAGTACGAAAGAGGAAAGATGGGGGCAATTACGTCGCTTTATTTTTTTCTGGGCCTATTCGCAGCGCTGGAGGAACTGGCGCAAGTTTATCTGTACTCATTGGCGATTATGTCCGTAAACATTTAGGTTATGGGGCTTATGATCCGACTGAAGAAGAAATTAAAAGGATGGTTACTGAACTTTATGATTATCATGAAAAGGTCACTAATTTACAATATTTACCTAGCGAAGATGAAATTCGTCTGATGGTGAGCAATCTCGCTGTGCAGGTTGAAGGAGATCCTTCTGAAAAATATGATGTCAGCAATTACAAAGGATTAGACAGAGTGAATACGGATAAAATCAGAAATGGCCCTTGCTTAGTCATTGGTGAAGGATTGTGCCAGAAGTCTGCCAAACTTCATGGACAACTTAGCAAATGGGGAAAGAGCATGGGATTGGAACAATGGAGCTTTTTAGAACAATTTTTACAACTTCAGAAAGAAATTAAATCTAAATTAGGCGCTGCTAAAGTTTCTGCTGATGGAACAAAAATAAAACCTGATTTTACCTATATTAAAGATATTGTAGCTGGACGACCTGTACTAGCACATCCTCTTGCTCCTGGAGGATTACGCATCCGCTATGGGCGAGGAAGAAATTCTGGTTTTTCTACTGATGGTCTTCACCCTGCTACCATGGCAGTCTTACGCAGTTACATCGCTATAGGAACTCAATTCAAAGTCGAACGACCAGGAAAGTCAACAGTTTTATCGAGCTGCGATTCCATTGAAGGACCTATTGTCAAACTTATTAGCGGCGAAGTTGTTTTCCTGGAAACTTTTGAGGAAGCAAAAAAAGTAGCAAAAGACGTTGTTGAAATTATCTATATGGGAGATGTTCTTGTCAATTACGGTGATTTCTTCAATCGCAAATCACTTTTAGTTCCTCCAGGCTATTGTGAAGAATGGTGGGTTCAAGAACTTGCTGCAGCTTTACAAACTACATCAACAACACTTGCTCCAGAACGATTGAAAACTCTTCGAGAAGATTTCTTTTATATCAAGCCTACTGCCCAAGAAGCTTTCCAACTTTCCTTGGAGACTGGAGTGCCTTTACATCCCAGATATACTTATCACTGGCTTTCCATCACCAAAGAACAATTAGAGCTCTTAGTTAAAAAATTACAGAAAGCAACCAAACAAGAAGAAAAAATTGTCTTGCCTCTGGTTGAAGATGATCTGAAAGAGACTGGCGTCAAACGAGTCCTGGAACTTTTGGGTGTGCCGCATAAGTATGTTGCCAAAGAATACCTGGTGATTGAAGGGTCATGGGCTTATGCCTTACAAAAAAGCTTAGAAGGAGTTCATTTTGATGCTGAAAAAACCTTACAGATGCTGAACCCAAAAATTACCTTCAGAGACAAGAATGGCACTACCCTTGGCTGCCGCATGGGAAGACCAGAGAAAGCTAAAATGAGAAAACTCACTGGCAGCCCTCAAGTTCTTTTTCCCGTAGGCACTGAAGGCGGCAGAATGCGCTGCTTCCAATCTGCTCTTGACAAACAACGAGTCACTGCTGAATTTCCCTTGATGAAATGTACTCAATGTCATAAAGAAACCATTTATCGCTCCTGTGAACATTGTCATATTAAAACTCAACAGTTTTATAATTGCACTAAATGTGGTGTCGTCTCTTCATATCCTTGCCCTTGTAATTTAAAAGATAAAAATGCTCGAACTACGTCTTACAAAAACCAATCTTTAGACATTAGTCATTATTTTTCTCAAGCTTTGAAACAATCTGGTTTACCTTCACCACCAGAACTCATTAAAGGAGTCAAAGGAACTTCCAACAAAGATCATGTGCCTGAACATTTAGTTAAAGGAATCTTACGAGCGAAGCATACTATCTATGTCAACAAAGACGGCACTATTCGCTATGACATGACTGAAATGCCCCTGACTCACTTTAAACCAAAGGAGATTGGCACGACTCTACCACAACTGCACAAGCTAGGCTATTTGAAAGACATCAAAGGCGATGATTTAACTTCTGATGATCAACTTCTGGAAATCAAACCACAAGACATTATCTTACCTCATTCTGATGAAAGCCTCGATGAAGGATCACAAGATGTGCTCTTTAAAATTGCGAACTTTGTTGATGATCTCTTAATCCACTTGTATGGACTGGATCCTTATTACAAATTAAAGAAGAAAGAAGATTTGATCGGTCATTTAGTTGTCGGATTGGCGCCACATATCTCCGCGGGCATGGTTGGAAGAATTATAGGATTTTCCAAGACTCAAGGATTTTTAGCACATCCCAGCTACCATAGCGCTCTTCGAAGAGACTGTGATGGAGATGAGGCTTGTATTCTTTTACTGACTGATATGCTTCTCAACTTTTCCAGACATTATTTACCTACACATCGAGGATCAACGCAAGACGCTCCTTTAGTTTTATCCTCTAAATTAATCCCTAAAGAGATTGATGACATGGTTTATGATCTCGATGTTGCCTGGCAGTACCCTCTTGCACTGTATCACAATGCCTTAGAATATAAAGAACCTACTTCTGTGAAAATTTCCCGCATGGGAGATTATTTGGGAACGCCAAGGCAATATGAAGGCTTTGGTTTTACACATCCCACAGATGACATCAATCATGGTGTTCGCTGCAGCGCCTATAAATCCTTGCCGACGATGGTAGAAAAAGTATATGGGCAAATGGACTTAGCTGAGAAAATCCGTGCTGTTGACCAGACCGATGTTGCACGACTTGTAATTGAACGACACTTCATTCGTGATTTAAAGGGTAACTTACGTAAATTTTCTTCACAACAATTTCGCTGTGTGGACTGCAATATGAAATATAGAAGACCTCCTATGGCAGGGCAATGCTGGAAATGTCAAGGAAAGATACTCTTTACTATTTCTGAAGGCAGCATTATCAAATACTTGGAAATCAGCTTGAAACTTGCTGAAAAATATAATGTCTCTCCTTACTTGAAACAGAATTTGGAACTGACGAAGATGAGGATTGAAAGCATCTTTGGCAGAGAAGAGGATAAGCAGGAAGGCTTAGTGAAGTGGTTTGGCTAATCTTTTTTAGAAGCCCACTCTTTGATTTTTTCTAGTATTGATTTCTTCTCTTCTGTCTTTGCTAACTTTTCCAATAATTCTTTTTGCTCCTTGGACAATTTACTTGGTGTGACTACTTCAATGATAACATATAAGTCGCCAGGACCATAGCCATGAACGTCTGGGAAACCTTCATGTTTTAATCTGATGTGTGTACCTGACTGCGTGCCTGGTGGAATCTTGACTGTGACTTCTTTCTTCAATGTTGGGACTTTAAGCTCACATCCTAATGCAGCTTGTGAGAATGTTAAAGGCAACTCAATGTACAAATCATTTTCTTGTCGCTTGAAGATGTCTGAGTCTTCCACTTCAATAGTGATATATAAATCTCCTGAAGATGTACCATGAGGACCTGCTTCACCTTCACCTGCAACACGCAAGGTTGAACCTGTATCTACTCCCGCTGGAATATTCGCTTTGATTGTTTTGAGTATTTCTACACGACCTTCACCGTGACAAGGCTTGCATACTTTCTTTGGAAATTTTCCTTGGCCTTGACATTGCGGACAGACACCTACTTGCATAAAACTGCCAAACGGAGTACGAGTAGCTTTTCTTATCTGACCGGAACCATGGCAACTCTCACATGCTTCTACTTCTCCATCTTGCGCACCTGTCCCTTCACATGCTTCACAGTGCTCTGGCTTACGAATTTTGATTTCTTTTTTGGTGCCGAAAGCCGCTTCTTCAAAGGAAATATCTACAGCAACTCGCAGATCTCTACCTTTCTGCTTTCGCTGTCTTCTGGAACCACCGAAGAACATATCGAAGATCGATCCTGAAAATAAATCTTCAAATTGCGATGTATCGAAACCACGGAAGATATCTTCAGCAGAATATCGCTGATGGAATCCTTCCTTCCCAAATGTATTATACTGCTGTCTCTTTTGCTTGTCAGAGAGGACTGCGTATGCTTCTGAGACTTCCTTAAATTTCGCTTCCGCGCCTGACTCTTTGTTGATGTCTGGATGATATTTTTTCGCTAACTGCTTGTACGCTTTCTTAATCTCTTCTTCTGACGCAGACTTACTAACTCCTAAAATTTTATAATAATCGTCAGTCATCTCTATCCCAAATAATCCGCTTTTTTATTGCTTGACTTTTGTTGGGATTTTTGGATACTCTCAACATCTTTTTGCAACTCTTTTTCCGCTTTGATGACTGCTTCGCTTTTCTTTATTTCTCCTAATTTTTCTTCATACTTTTTAATTATCTCAGTTAACACTTTACTCATTTCTTTTAGGAGTAAAGGTTCTACACTTACAACATTGTGCACCATTTTGAAATGTTTTTTTCCTGTAGCTGATCTTGGATCAGTACGAGAGGAGACATTCTTAAAATCTAAGGTTGCTTGTGTTGGATTAATCTCTATTGAAAACTCATGGGCAAAGAAACTTGCACTGCCTTCATCTATATTGAGATTTATGTTTGTTGGTTCTTGTTGTTTATTTTCCATTTCTTTTCACCTACTCATCCACGACTTCAGCATCGACTACTTTGTCTTTGCCTTTCTTTTTGTTGTCCTTTTCCACTTCGTGATCCTTGGCTTGCTTCTCTTCCTTCTGCGCTTTTTGGTAGAGCTTAGTGGAAGCTTCATGGAGTTTCTTGTTGAGGTTTTCCATGGCTAGCTTAATGTCTTCAGTGTCTCCATCCTTGAGCTTTTTCTTGAGCTCTTCCTTTTCTTTTTGGATTTCCTCAATTTCTTTCTTATCGATTTTTCCTTCGAACTCTTTCAAGGATTTCTCTATGGTGTAGACTAAGGCATCAGCTTGGTTTCTGGTTTCTATTTTTTCTTTCTTTTTCTTGTCTTCGTCTGCAAACTCTTCAGCAGCTTTCTTCATTTTTTCCACTTCAGCTTCTGACAATTTGTTTTCTGCAGTGATTCTGATCTTCTGCTCTTTGCCAGTGCCTAAGTCTTTTGCTGAGACATGCATGATACCGTTGGCGTCAATATCGAAGGTGACTTCAATCTGCGGGATACCGCGAGGAGCAGGGGGAATACCGATTAAATCAAAACGACCAAGACTCTTGTTGTCTCCAGCCATCTCTCGTTCTCCTTGCAAGACGTGAATAGTTACTGCTCCTTGATTATCGTCTGCTGTAGAGAACACCTGTGATTTTTTTGTTGGAATAGTTGTGTTTCTCTGGATTAAAGGTGTTCTGATGCCACCTAAAGTTTCAATACCTAAAGTTAATGGAGTAACATCTAACAAGAGAATATCTTTGACTTCTCCACCTAAGACTCCACCCTGGATTGCTGCTCCGTGAGCTACACATTCCATAGGGTCAATACCGCGTTCTGCCTTTTTGCCTAAGGTGTCTTCAACGAATTTCTTAATGACAGGCATACGAGTTGGACCACCTACTAGGATAATCTTGTCAATTTTACTGGTGTCTAATTTAGAATCCTTGATCGCTTGGAGTAAAGGTTTTTTACAGCGTTGGACAATAGGATCGATTAATTCTTCCAACTTCGCTCGTGATAATGTTAACTTGAGATTTTGTTGTCCGTGGATGAATGGCAGATTAATTTCTGTTTCAGTAACTGTGGACAATTCAATCTTAGCTTTTTCCGCAGCTTCACGAATTCTTTGGACCGCTGTCTTGTCTTCATTCAAGTCGAAATCTTTTTCTTTTTCGAATTCTTTACTAATATAAGCCATTATAGCGTTGTCCATGTCATGACCACCTAATTGCGTGTCTCCTGACGTGGATTTCACTTCGAAAACACCGTCACCTAATTCCATGACCGTTACATCTAAAGTACCCGCGCCTAAGTCGAAGACTAAGATTTTAGCTTCTTTGCCTTGCTTGTCTAAACCGTAAGCTAGAGCTGCTGCTGTTGGCTCGTTGATAATACGAACTACTTCTAAACCAGCAATCTGCCCCGCGTCTTTGGTTGCTTGCCGTTGATTGTCATCGAAATAAGCTGGAACAGTAATAACTGCTTTGTTGATTTTCTCTCCTAAGAATTCTTCTGTGTCTTTCTTGATCTTTTGCAAGATGAACGCTGAAATTTGCTGAGGAGTGTATTCTTTTCCGTAAATCTTGTATTTGTGATTAGTACCCATTTTTCTTTTTGCACCGTAGACAGTACCTTCTGGATTGGAGACTGCTTGACGACGTGCTGGCTCTCCGACTAAGACTTGACCGTCTTTGGTGAACGCTACGAAGCTTGGGAACGCTTTACCGTAGAGTGATGCGCCTTCCGCGCTTGAGATTAATGTTGGACGACCTGCCTGCAATACTGCTGCTGCGCTATTGGCAGTTCCTAAATCTATTCCAATAATTTTTTCTTTAGACATTGTTTATTCCTCCGAGAGTGTTAGTTTGTACATTTTGGATTATGGTGTTTCTGTCTGGTTCTGGTCTTTTGGTTGGTGTTTTCATTTTTGTTTTCCTTTTGAGACGCGAACTTTCGCCGTTCTCAAGATTTTATCATGCAAGTGATAGCCTTTTTGCACTTCTTCAATGACTGTTCCTTCTGGAGAGTCATGCGCTACCATTTCTATGACTTCATGCTGATAGGGATCGAGTTTCTTTCCTTTGCTGTCGAAAGGCTTGATGCCTTCTTCCTGCAAGATTTTATGGAATTGTTTGTGGATCATTTGAATGCCTGTCTTGATTTCCTTGTCTTGTGTTTTTTCCAAGATTTGGATGGTGCGATCGAGATCATCTACCATGTTGACTACTTTTGTCAGGACTTTCGCTACTGCGATTTTAGTAGTGTCTTCTTTTTCTTTTTGGACACGTTTGACGTAGTTTTCAAAGTCTGCTTGCAGACGTTTGAGCGTGTTTTCGTAGTCAGCTATGATCTTGGACTTCTCTTCGAGGTCTTTTGTTAGCTGAGGTTCGAGCTTTTCTGCTGGTTTTTGGTCTTTCTTTGTCATTTTTGTGGTTGTCTATGTTTACTTTAAATCAACAAAAAGAGTATGTGTTGAACTAGTATATAAAGGTTTTGGCTTTGTTTTAAATTTAGTATGCTCACTTCTCAAAGAGCAAGGCAAACTTTATGAATAGAAAAAATAATGTAAGAAATATGAAAGAGGAAAAAGAGAGTCTACGAGTAGTTTCCCTATTTTCTGGATGCGGAGGATTAGATTTAGGGTTTGAAGGGGGTTTTTCATATTTAGAGCAAGAGTATCCTAAAAATAACTTTAAGACAGTCTTCGCTAACGATATAGTTCCGCAAGCTTGTGATACTTTCAAAAATTATTTTGGTATAGCTCCTATTTGTGATGATATTAGAGTTATTTTAAAGAACAATCCAAATATAATTCCTGATTGTGATATAGTTACTGGAGGATTTCCTTGTCAAGATTTTAGTCTAGCAGGAAAAAGATTAGGATTCAATTCTGAAAGAGGATTGCTTTACCAGTCAATGAAAAAAGTCATTGAGCTCAAGAAACCTAAATTCTTTTTAGCTGAAAATGTTAAAGGTCTGTTGAACCTTGGAAATGCTTTAGAGACTATTAAGAGTGATTTCGAAAAAATATTTCCTTCTTACGTTGTTACTCATTTCTTATTTAACGCCGCTGATTACAGTGTTCCTCAATTGCGTGAGAGGGTTTTGATATTTGGAGTTAGAAAAGATATTTATGATAAATTCGGTCCTTATACTCCTCCTCGACCAATCTTATCTAAGTATTCTTGGATTACCTCAGAACAAGCTATTCATGATTTAGTAACAATAAATAAGCATACCAAACATCAAGATGAGTATTCAAAAGCGAGAAATTATGGAGCACATGCTCAAGGAAATAAGGCTCTTAAGCCAAATAAGCCAAGCATAACCATTAGAGCTGAACATCACGGTAATATAGAATTTCATTATGCGCAACCTAGAAGACTAACAGTTAGAGAATGCGCAAGATTACAGTCATTCCCCGATAATTTTGATTTTTATGGCGCTCCATCTAATATATACAAACAAATAGGTAACGCTGTGCCGCCAGTCTTTGCTTGGCATATCGCAAGATCAATACAATCTTATTTAAGAGGCGAAAAATGCGAAACTACAATAGAGATCCCAGAGTTACTTCTCAAATAATGTCAAAGATTAGATCTAAAAATACTAAACCAGAGATTATTCTCGCCAAGTCACTTAGAAAAAATGGAATTAAATTTAGACGTTATTCAAATATCTTAGGAACTCCCGATTTTATAATTTACGGAAAGAAATTAGTTATATTTTGCGATGGTGATTTTTGGCATGGAAACAATTGGCGTTTGCGTAAACTACGAAGTAGGGCGGCTGAATTTTCTCCATCAAAAAAGAAATATTGGCTTAAGAAAATAAAGACTAACATCGCAAGAGATAAAAAAATAAATAAAAAACTTAAAAAGTTGAATTACAGAGTATTACGTTTTTGGGAAAGCGAAATTAAAAAAGACGTTGACAATGTAATAAAAATAATCAAAGATAATATTTAATCCTCATCAATCCACGCGTCGATCCAACGCTCAAAAATATTATATACTAATTCTTCTTTTTTCCACTGTATAGATATTTTTAAAGTCTTAGGATGCGCTAAAAGCCCTAATAATGTTTCTTTACTAAACTCTATACCTCGAGGATTAGTTCCTTGCTTAGGAGCTTTAAGATAACCATCTGCGCCTAATTTTAAAAATACCTCTTTTTGCGCCTCAAAAGGAATTAAGAAGAGACTACCTTCACCACCCCAACGAATGTTTACTAAAACAATATCGCATTTAGGTTGATACTTTTTTATAAAATCGAGAACCTTTTCTCTATCAACAGTCCAAACAATTTTTATGCCAGCATTATCAGTTATCGTTTTAATGGAATAAGGCTTATTATTTACTAAAACGTCTATCTCGTGTTCTGTAGGTGGAAGATTCACAGTAACGTTGTTTTCACCAAATTTATAGATAAAATAAGAGATGAGTATTCTTTCTCTAGCGGAGCCAACCTCCATACCCATTTTTCCAGCTCTTGAGCTTTCAAGTTCAGCCATAAGGAACAATTTTGGAAGTTTCTTTTGGAGTTCCGCTATTGATTTTTGATCTGAAAAAATCTCAGCGACGTTTAGAATATTTTCCATGTTTTAGATATATGGGGATTGTTTAATAGGTTTTCTATTTAATGTGCAGACAGGGGTTAGCCCTTATTTATTGTGCAAAGCCAGATGTGGTTAAATCTTAGGGAGTTCTCTTCTTTAGTCTTTCAGGAGATTTTCTAACTCGTTAAAACCCTTAGACACATATTCAGGCATACCATTATAGAATTTAGCCAAATCTAAGTAAAGTCTTTTATAAATTTCAAATTGTTTCTTAATTGCTTCTTTATTAGAGGTCTTGCTCTTCATCGCCCAATTCAGATTATGAAATACCTCTGCAAGTCTTTTTAAGAAATTGTCCTCAAAATGTTTAATTGAAGTAGGGCCTGCATAAATCCATACAAAACTACTATTAAACTTCTTAAATATATATTCGTGCGAAGTCTTTGAAGATATATTTTCTTGCATTAATCTACAAAGGGAGAATAGGTCTTGAATCTTGTTTTGCTCCTTAGAATAATCATATTTAGCATCAATTTCTATGACTTTTGGAAACAATATAAAAAGCTTATCGTCTTTCTTTTCAAACATCTTTAACGGTTCTTCTCGCTCCTCAATCAATTTAATGTAAAAATTCTTAGCTCCTGTACCTTCTGAACTTGAAAAATAATCACAAAGGTATTCTCCAGCATAGATTGAAATTTTTAGATTATTCCTATCAATAACTCCAACAAAAAAAGGTACTCCTAGATAGTCTAAATAATTCATCTTATTAGTTATCTCAATTACTTTACTACCTTTACTCTTTATTTGAATAGCGAAAGAATTACTTGGATAAAGCCCTCCTTTTTTAATTTTAAACAAAGTGCATAGAAAATCAGAACCTAAATCATCAGCTATTGTTGATGGCTTTGCTACAAATGAAAATTTAGATAACAAGAATCTGGCTAGGTTCTCGCTCTGCCATCCTTGTCTAAAACTATATAGATGCCCCATTGAAAATTAAAATTATTGTTAAAATACCGATCCTCATAATTTAATCGAATAATTGAAGTTTAAAAATCTAGTTATTTTAAGCCACACTTTTATATACTCGTTTATCTTAGCTCAACAGACCATGATCTATGAATTCAGACGAGTCACTGTCATCAAGACGAGAAAGCCACAGAAGAAAGACTTGAATACAGACTTACAATGGTTTTCAGAATCACTCGGACTCTTTTCCCAGCGAGACAAAGAACGCTCCTGTTTCAGAATTTTTGTTGAACTGGTGAAGTCAGCACGACGAAGACAGTTATTGAGCTCAGATGAATTGGCTTTCAAAACCAATCTTACTCGGGGAACTATTATTCATCATATCAATCACTTAGTGGAGTCTGGCTTGGTCGCGCAGTATGAAGGCAAATATATGCTGCGTGTAGAGAATTTAGAGACCTTAGTGACTGAACTGCAAAGAGACTTGCATCGTGTGTTTGAAGACTTGCAGAGCATGGCTAAAGAATTAGACGCAGAACTAGGACTGTTGAAGAGAGATACTACGAAATCGAAAGTGATGTCTGACTAATTGTTTTTCCCCTACATAATTCTTAAATAGCTTCTCTTTCTCCTTTCTTTATGATTCTTGGCATTAGTGGCACAAATGGATCTGGCAAAGATACGGCAGCAGCATATTTTGAAACTCATGGTTTTCTTCATTTGTCTCTCTCAGAAGCTATTCGTGATACTTTGCGTTCGGAAGGACAGCCTTTGACCAAAGAGGCTCAAATTGCTAAAGGTCTTTTCTTGCGCCAAACCTATGGCGATTCTATTTTAGCTCGTCGTGTTGCTGAAAAAATACTTCCTCAACATAATTATGTTATTACAAGCATTCGTCATCCCGCTGAAGCAGAGTATTTTCGAAAACTCTTTCCCGATTTTCTTTTACTCTATATTGATGCAGACCCTCTTCTTCGATTTCAACGTGTTAAAGAACGTTTCTCTCCCTCTTTTGATTATCAATCATTTTTACTTATGGATCAAGCAGCTCAAGCCAACACCTCCGCTTCAGGACAACAAATTCTTCTTTGTGCCAAACAGGCAGATTTCCATATTTTAAATAATAGCACTCAAGCAGCATTTACAACAGCACTTCATAACATTCTCTCGCAACAACTATAGTTACCTTTTTCGCAAGCTTTATAAATAATCTTTTAATGTCACCACTATTCTTTTATGAAAAAGAGATGATTACAAGTGACGACGCCAGCAAACAAGTGTTCCAAATGCAATTCTATTGTGGTTATCGAGGCTACTGTAGGCAGATTTCATTTTTTGCTGTGCAATGGCTGCAAGACTATTGTGCAGGACTTATAATATTAAAAATAAAATAATAGGCAATAACAAACATCCCATCATGTGACTTCTTCCCACGTTTTTCAGTGGAGGCAATAATCCCAGACTTGTTGCTGTGAGATAAATTAAGAGACCTGTCCAGCCTGTTAACACCACGACCAATCCTGTGATAAAGATAATAATTCCTATACACAACTTCTTGTAGTCTATTTTTGTCATGAGTTTTGAAAATACTTTTGCCAATGCTAACGTGAGATATGTTCCGATGCCTAAAGCGATCAAGACAGCAGCAATCAACAACAGTAATTCTTCTTTACCAATCTTTCCGATGATCTGACCAATGACAATAATCGCACCATTTCTTCCTTTGTCAATCGCGTATAACGTAATGAATGACATCATCATGTTGACCATGTTTAACGCGCTGTTGAGGATGAGGAACGTTGGACCAGACATTGTTTTGGTAAATTGCGCGCCGATCATGGCTGCTTGTGACGGACCAAGACCTGGCAACATCGAACATAATGATCCTGTGATGACTGCTGAGGTAATAGTACTAAATCCTTCTTTCTTGGTGACTTCTGGAAAGGAGATTTTTTGTTCCGGGATATTTACTTTATCGTTGATGCTCAATAACAATCCTGCTGTTCCAAATAATCCTGAGAACAAGGGAAAGAGTGGATCTTTCAAACCCATGGTCAAGGTGACAATGCCTAGAACTCCTGCCAGCATGAAGACCAGCAAAGCCCAGAGTTTTGACCGCGGCTCTTTGCAAATAAAAAATACACACAACGTCAACAAGATTATACTAATCTTCTCTTTGATGAGCGGATAGAGATAGTTGATGAAAAAAATTAACAAAGGAGTCAATGCGATCATCAAGATTGCAGACGCTAATGTCCCTATGGCGGTTCTCGTGACTGCTTCATAGCCTTTTCCTTCCAACAATAAGCGATGGCCTGGCAAGACCGACAAGACTTCATCACTGTCTGGAGCACCAAGAAAGGTTGCTGGAATACTATCGAGAAAGGTGTGAATAATCGTCATGCCTACAATCACCAGACCTAACGTTAATGGAGAGGCATACTGCAATAGCCAAGGACTCAACGAAAGAATAATGACTGACACTAAATTAATGTGAATACCTGGAGTAATACCAGTGAAGACACCTATGCAACACCCGATGAGCAGACCTATGAGCAATTCTATAGCAAGCATCTTAGAACACTTTGACTCGTTTTGCCTCGATCTCGAGTTCGTCGTTGTACACTTTGACGATGCCTTCTACTTCAACAAGCATCCCTTTTTCTAAACTTATCTCTTCTTTCCGAAACATGATCACTGTTATTGCATCTGTCGTATCTTGCACTTGTGCTATGGTGACTGCTGGAGTCTCTTTGAGAGCTATTATTTTTCCTTTCATGTGCACTGTCTGGTCGATGCTTGCGTTAGTAATATTCTGAATATTCGAGGCGCTTGTATCTTGTTGCTCTGCGATGACTAATAAGAGCAATATTCCTGCTAATGAACAAAGTACTGCTATTTTTGTCAATCTCTTTTCTTCCATTGCCTCTTCTCTTCTAACGCAAGATTTATTACTGTCGGAGACGTCTCCGGAACTATGGCAAGATTATTCGTAGCATTTCCGGTTCCGAGCATGGTTCCTCTGGAATTACAGCGAAAATTCAGCAATTATGATCTTACACCCGTAAAAGAATTCCATCTCACGCTGAAGTTTTTAGGTGATGTGGGAAATAGCAAGATTCCTGAAATCATCAAACGCCTCCAGCAAGCTCATACACCGATGCCGACGTTTTCTTTTGGCCATCTAGGAACTTTTTATGATTTTGACAGCAAACCACGAGTTTTATGGGTTGCACTACAGCCAGAAGAGCCTTTATTGGCCTTACAGAGAGCTATTGACAAAGCATTACAAGGATTGTTTCCGAGCGAGAACAACTATCAACCACACTTGACTCTTGGACGTTTTCGCTCTGATAGAAATGTCTCTGCCTTGCCTTCTGTGTTAAAGATGACGCCACTTGCCTTTACTTTTATTATCAAAGAATTCTGTCTTTATAAGAGTGAACCAACAGCAGATGGCTATACACATATCATTGTAGCGAAGTTTCCTCTTCACTCGTAGATATGATTCAACAATTCCTTGATTTCTTTCGCTTTTTTCTTGCCTATCTTCTCTACTTCTCGCAGTTCTTCTTCTGATGCGTTGATTATATTTTTTATAGACTTGAATTGCTTGAGCAAACTTTTCGCTAGTGTTGGACCTACTCCTGGCAATGCTTCGATAAAATATTCTTGATACTGTTTTTTTGTCAGCGGTTTTCTTTTTGCCAACAAGCTTATAGCACGTGAAGGTTTTTCTAATCTCTTTGCTATGATCGCTAATAATGACGCGGTGTCTCTAAAATTTTTCGTGTGCAAGATGGGAATCTGAAAGTCAATAGCGATGGCTGCTAACATACCTCGAATAGCATTGGGATGGAAGTTTCTCAACTGGTAAATATTATCTTCACCTTCAATGATCAACAAAGGAACAGAGAAATTCTCCTTTAAAGCAATTAATTGGCCAATGATTCTTTTATCGATAATGGAGTTGAGAAAATCTGTCTGTGTTTTCTTCTCAACACCGACGTTATGGATGACACCGTTTGCATCTTTTGTTTGAACGATGAAGTCTGCTGCTATCAGCTGCTGCACTTCTACCTCTAAATCTCGCTTTCCTAATTCTGGAATAATGCCTGAGCTTCTTTCCCGATGATCGACAATAATTTTGCTCATTTTGCCAGTGTTGTCTGCTGCTCTTGTTTTCGTTTCATGCTTTGGAGAATATTCTGCATCTTGATCTCTTTTTTCTGTGCTACCCAGTGATATGCCTCATCTCTTGTCTTTTTTGTGATCAAGTAGATAATTTTTCCCGGCATAGTTCTGCCTGTACGACCTGATCTTTGCACACGACGCAACTCACTTGGGACTGGCTCATAGAAGATGACTGCATTAACTTCTGGAATATCGAGACCTTCTTCACCAACTGAGGATGCAACGAGTACCTTGAATTCTCTGTCTTTGAATTGCTGGATGGTTTCTAACTGCTCTTTTTGCTTTAATCCTTTGTTCTTTTTATCAGACTGACCAACGAATTTCTTTGCCTTAATATTATCTTTGGTTAATTCCTCTACGATTTCATCCACCATCGTGCGAAGATTTGCGAAGACAATGATTCTTGCGTCAGGATTTTTCACTTCTTCTGCTACTATCTCTTTGAGCTTGATCATCTTTGGATGCTTGATGCCTCTTGCCAGTGCTTCTGCAATCTTCTTCTTTGCTTCAATGACTTGTTTCTGATTTCTCAAGAATGTTGCAGCCTTACTTTTTTCTCCCTCTACTTTTGTCACGTACTCTTGTGCTGCTGCAAGACCTTGTGTTTCGACTAGCTCAATCAAATAACTGAGCTTGATGGCTTGCGTTACCATAGAGATTCCAGAGTAGGCTGCGTGATTGCCATGACGAATATCTTTCAATAATTGCTGCTGCATCATCAAGAGATCACGCTTGTTGACCACACCGACTGGCTTGAACATCCCAAATTTTCTCAGATCACCTACTTTTGTTCTATAAACTGGCGTGAGCAGATTACTAATGTCTGTAAATTCTTGCGGCAGATCTACTTTGATATATTCCATATTTTTTTCCTGGATATACTCTTTAATGTCTTCGTCTTCTGCTGTTCTGACCTCTACTGCTTCTATGAATAAATTCTGACAGACAAAATCAATAATCTCTTTTGTTGAACCAGGTGATGCAGTCAAGCCGAGAATCCTTTGATTTTTTGCGGTTGCATTATAGATTTTCGCTACGATGGTGTTTGCGAAATTTTCTTTGGAACGATGGCATTCATCGATGCATAATAAAGAAACGTCTTCTAATGAGATACGCTTATTCTCTAGATCACTTTCGATCGTCTGCGGAGTAGCAACAATCACTTGTGATCCTGACCATATTTTTGCACGTTGGTCTGGACTTACCTGACCTGTCAAGAGATTAATCTCTTCTGGAGCAATATTTGTACATTCCTTGAACTCTTTACAGATCTGGCTGGCCAAGGGTTTTGTCGGAGAGCAGATGAGGACCTTTGAGAACGTATGCTTGTTTAATCTTTCTATGGCCACCAATACAGCTGTCTTTGTTTTTCCTGTCCCTGTGGGAAGACAGACTAGGGTGTTCTTCGCTTTAGCTGTTTCTAGGATATTCTTCTGATATTCGCGCGGAGAGAAGTTTCGTATTTCAATCATGGTCATAAGTTTTAAATAGCTTCATGAATACCTAGAAATTATGTTAATTAAGCTTTTTGGTCTCATGGACTTGTTTTCGGCACTTTTGCTTCTCTTACTTAAATACCACATAGGCGAGTCCATAGCTTACTTTTTTGCAGGCTACTTGATCCTGAAGGGCTTGTTGTTTTTCGGAGGCGTCAATACTCTGTTTGATTTTGCTGGAGGAGTCTTCTTGATCCTTGCTGCACAAGGCGTCTACTCTTTATTCTATTGGATTGTTATTCTTTGGCTATTCCAGAAAGGAATCATGAGCCTTATTGCTTAAACTTCTCTCTGGAAATAGACAGCAATGACTCCTACAATGGCTAACACTAATGCGCTAGTCAATGCAGGAATGGTTGGGACAAATAATATGAGTAAACTGCTTAGCGCTGCAAGTATGAGCGTGAACACAAACAGATACAATGAATTAAATAACATCTGACCACCTGCTAACTGCGGGAAAGGAATGATATTACTCAAGAGCACTGTTATGCTGATCAAAATTAATATTTTCCAAAGCTCTAATCCTGTTCGCTCAAACAACATCCCGAAGATAATGAGACTTATGATTGTTGCAATGGGACCTGCGAATGCGATACGCGCCTCTTCATAATCTGCTATATTTTTCCATAATCTTCCTATACGATGCTCTGTCTTTATGGAAGTGAGCATCCTACCAACTCCAGCAAACCAAATTCCGCCTTCTGAGAACACAGCAATCAGCAAGGGAATTATTATTCCCAGAGGTACTTTTTTTAGCCATAGGTTCTTTGGAATTTTCTGAAATTCCCTGAATCCAAAACGACTGATACCCCAAATCTCATATTCTGCTTTGATACTGTATCGCGCAGCTGCCCATTTTTGGCTTACTATCATGATGGCCAAGACTATCAAACTGAGCGCGCTCATCAACATAAAGTTTGCAAACCAAAGCCGCAGCACAAATATCTCTCTTCCATCATCAAATCCGAAGACTAATCCCAAAACAAAAGCAGATACTATCAGCTTAAGAATCTCTTTTTTCGTGAAGCTTATTTTCATGTTTGATTAACTCAATTAACTCTTTTTCATGACCTGCACCGACTACAGCGACGATCATTTCCTCTTTTTCTAGATTCATCAGTTTATATAAGTTTTTTGCCATGTAGACATTGCGCTCTTCTATGATTGTTTTATAGAATGATGGGTAGTCTTTCTTCACTTTTGCTGTCAATTTACGAATTAACCTTTCTTCAGGCACTTTTGTCAGATCTATTTTTATTTTCTTCTTTGCTGAGAAGAAACTGAGGCATATTTCCTTAAGAAATCTTCCTTTCTCTCGCCAGGTGATGCGCTTGGACAACCTTTTGAGCACTTGTTCAATGTCTTCATCAATCAATGCAATGTCTGCTTTGACCTTCATCGCTGTCTCTGCTGCTTTTTTCATTTCTGATCCTGGGGGGACGCCCACCATATTTCCTAACTTTTTCTCTATCCAGAACCCTATCACCTGAAACACAAATCCTTTGAATCCTACCTTACTGATGTCTCTGAGCCTTATTTTTCTTTTTACTGGGTGCATCAATGCAAAAAATCTTCTCTTATCCAATTCTATCGCAACTATCTTCGGTTTTTTCTCCACAATGACCTGCTCTACTTCCTGAACGCTTTGCTTTGCTATGTGGGACGTCCCTATCAAGTAAAGATTTTTGTACGTTTTCATGTGCTTTTTCTCTGTGTTAGGAAAGGAAAATCTTTATATACTTTAACTTGCTGGATTGCCTTATTCAAAAGAACACTCCTGGAGGGTGATACATGCTCAAAGTCAAAAAGATAACCCATGTCTATGAGATGAAGGTGTTTACTGACGCTGGTGAGTACTTTGGGGATGTTGAAGAGTGCATTTTAACCATGAACAAAGTGTTCGGATGGCGAGTCAGAGCAACTAGAAATTCTTCTTTACACAAATTATTGGGCGGAGCGAAAGGTGTTATTGTCCCTCATCGCTTGGTTCGATCGATTGGCGATATCATGATTATTAGCAAGAGCGCCATTCCAACTTCCGAACAGGAAGACGCTGTGCTAAACAGACCAGAACAAGAATCTGGCATGAGCATGACTCAAGCATAGTTCTTTTTCTATATGGAGGAATGCCATGGAAAAAAATCAAAAAAGAGTGCTTATTTGGTTTGCGATCTATTTAGCCTCTAACCTGCTCTTAGTTTATCGTTTTTTTACTGTGGATTTCATAAATAGATTTCCTACCTTCCCTTTTTTAGACTTAGTTTACACTACATTGCTTCCTGCAAGTCTTCTCCAGTGGCTGGTGCCTGGTTCTATCAGATACTGGGCAGATGGAGTTTTATTCGTGGAAATCATGAAGTTTGTTAATGCCTTTGCGATTTTGGGTGGTTTATTTTACTCTTATCGTGCTTTGCAAGAACATAGAAAACGACTAGGAATCATTTTTCTCTCTTTCTTTATAGTAATACTACTCATTACACTTTATCTTTGGCAATTTACCATTATAATTCAATAATTAGTTTGTTTATCTCTAAGATTTTTCTCTTTTTGTTCAAGCATAAGGTTTTTATAGTAGCTTTCGTTGGTTTTCTTTATGGCTAGCACGTTAGGGAATGCAATAGCTTTCTTGCAAGACTTCGGGCTTTTTGATGTTATCTTGCCTTTTTTACTAGTGTTTACTATTGTCTTTGCTGTTTTAGAGAAGACCAAAATCTTCGGCGTTGAAAAAGACCAATCACGAAAGAATTTGAATTCGATGGTTGCTTTTTCTATTGCATTCTTTGTCACTGCCTCAGTCAATATTGTCGGTGCCTTCCAAGTTGCGTTGCCACAAGTCTCGCTTATCTTAGTTGTCCTCATCAGCTTCATGCTGCTTGCAGGAGTCTTTTTCAAAGATGAACAACTTGATTTTTTTAGTAAATTCAAGAAAACGACAGGCATTACTATGGGTATTATAGCACTTCTCATCCTCTTCATTTTCCTTTCAGCATTCGGCTATACAAGTTATCTCTTTTCTTTTTTCCAGGGGGATAACAGCACTTTAGTTACTTCCATCATTCTTCTCTTACTCGTGGTTGCAGCCATATGGTTTATTATTGGCAAGAGACCTGAAAGCAGTGGGAGCAGTAAAAAGTAGGTGATTTATTATGGCGTATGATCTCTTTACCGTTATCGCGAAATGGCAGGAATTAGGTGTCTTTGGAGTTTTACTTCCTTTCCTTCTCGTCTTTGCTTTGACCTTTGCTATTCTGCAGAAGACCAAGATTTTGGGCGCAGATCATCGTAATCTGAATATCATTGTTTCTGTAGTCTTAGGACTGCTCTTCTTGCAGAATGTGTATTTAGTTGAACTGGTGCAACTCTTTTTACCTAAGATAGGTATGGCTATGCTTTTCTTCTTGATGTTTATGCTTCTCGTAGGAGTCTTCATGGGCGATAAGGTCTGGGGAGAAGGCAATGGATGGAAGACTGCAGCTATTATTCTTGCAGCCATAGGTCTTTTATGGGCTTCCTTTTCTGATTATGCTGATACTGGGGTCTTATGGTGGCTTGAAGACTTTTTAGCTAGCATAGGACTGAGCATTCAATCACTGGTCTTTTTGATAGTCATTATCGTTGCTCTTTATCTCATGACTCGTGAAGGTGGTCATGGAGGGAAGCCTAAAACTTAACCATGGCAACTATTCTCGATACTGACTTTGTCTCTTTTCTGACACCTATCTTTATTTTTCTCTTTCTGTTTGCTATTTTCTATGCCCTTCTCAGAAAGTTCAAGATCTTCGGAGATAAATCTGAAAACTTAAGCGCTGTCGCATCACTCTCGCTTTCTTTATTGATCTTATTTTCAACTCCTGCTCGCACTGTTGTTCAGACGATGACACCTATGATTGCGGTAGTCTTTTTACTTGTCTTCCTAGCATTCCTCTTCTTCATGTTTTTAGGTGTGAAAGAAGAACAGATGGTTGATGTCACCAAAAAGAGCAGTTTTTATTCTATCGTCATCATTGTCTTTATTATTATCTTTCTAATCTCCTTAACACAAGGGTTTGGTCCCATCTTCATGGTTTCTGGACAATCAGGCTTTTGGGAGGCTACTAAACGCTTAATCTTTTCTCCACGCATTTTAGGAGCTCTTTTCCTTTTAACTGTTGCAGCTTACACTGTTCGTTACTTAGGTTCAACAAAATAAATTTCTTTTTATTTCTTTAATCTTTCTGTAATCTTAGAAAGTTCCTTCACATTTGAAGACAAAGGAGTAATCACATTCTGCAGCACTTTTTCTAATGCTTTAATCTCTGTGCCGACTTCAGTGATATGCTCATCATAATCACGTACTTTTCCTAATATTATTTTCTGCAAGCTTTCCACCTTGTTATCTAATCTGACCAATTCTTGTTTAATAGAAAGAATATCTGTACGAACTTTTTCCTTCCAGACGTTGAGATCACCCACATTTTCCATCATTTTCTGCCATTTTTCCTCGATGATAGACTCAGCGATCTGTTCGATCATGTCTTCCGTGTCTCTTCCACTACTTCCTTCTCCGAACGTAGGACGAACCGTTGGCTGTGTTATCTGCATTATTTGCGGAGCTGGTGATGGACGACCTATAACCATAGCAGAAGGCTGCATGCCTGCAGGTGTTGGTGCTGGAGGCGTTTCCACTTTTGCTTTTGTCTCTGCCTGCGTCAATGCGTCTGCAATCTGCTCATAGGTGAAGCCTTGGCTTTCTAACTCTTCTATGATCTGCTTATTTGATGCTCCACGCTTGAGCATACCTAAAACTAATTCCGTTGGAGGCTCATTTACCATGTTTGCTTCCTCTTGCGTGCTGCACTACTAACTTTTCCACTTCCTCTTCAGTTACGAATCGCATAGGATTAATCAAGTCCAGATATTTTTCCAATACTTTCACCTGCTCTTTCTTCGCAAACAGCTCCATTTCCTTCACTATGTTGCGCATAGCGTCCTGCGTGAGAAATACTTCTTGACGTATCTCTCGAGTATCATCATTTATTATTTTCATCTCTCTTAGCAACCGTTTATATTCCTCGATCATGTTCTGATTGACAACCAGCAACCGTTCACCGAGCAAATTATATTTATTTTCCAAAGTACGAATACGATTGTTTAACTCAACGATCACCTGTGTAATTTCTTGTCCATCGGGCATTTGTTTTTGCAGAACTACGTTCCACCTCTTTCTTATCTCTACAGGTACCGTCCTTTAAATAGCTTTCTGCCTTTCTTTTTCCCTATGAGGAAAGTATATAAATTTCGTTCTTTTTGTTGTTTTCATGCCTGAGGCGCAAAAAGCTGGTGAGTACGAAGTAGTTTTGGAAGGAACTGAAGAAGTTTTACGCATTAATGCCGATACTTGGAGCCATAGCCCTTCTGTAGAAGATCATCCTTTAGTTATGGCCAGCACCATTGACAAATTAGTTGAAGTTCCTAGCGTCAGCAGACTGCAATTTCACCAGCGAAGATATTACTCTTATACTTATGAACAGACACAATACTTAGTTGAGATAGCGAAGATCTATGACCATTTAGTTCGAGGCAAAAAACTCTTTACCTTAGGTGCTTTGGGATTTGATGAGGCTTATATAGGATTCATCCAGGAAAAAAACGCTTTGTTTGAGTATTTAGTCTTTGATCTCTTGCGTCATGACCCTCTCAGCTGCTATGTTGAAGTCCAACGTTTGCTGCGTGAAGAGAAAATTGCCCTAGAACGAGAACCTGTTCAACCTTTACTTCATTTACGCAAACGCTATGCTGGACTTCTGGAATATTTTTTCACACTTTTAGATTCTACACAAATGGTCGCTGCACTGCGCGCACAATTGCCAGGATACAAGATGGGTGATCGAAGTTTATACCGCCAAATCTTCAGACCTCTGATGACTCCTGATTTCATGTACACACAAGTCATGGCTCAACCACCCCTGAATGGCGAGCAGATTGATGTCTATACGCGTGGAAAAAATGATATTACCCTCTACCGCAGACCTGGAGACATCAAACTTCTTTACCATATTTATCCGCCTGAATTCAAATTGACTGAAGATGAATATACGCTGCTGGAATTAGCACGCAGTGTTTTGGCAGAACACAAACCCAGACAAGAAGAATTCTTAGATCCACAACGCATGCGCAAGACTTTTTTCAATATCGGTAGAGACCTTATTCAAGAATTAGCAGACAACAAAGGCATTTCCTTAGACTACAAACAGATTGAGCAATTGTCTGATATTTTAGTCCGCTATACTGTCGGCTTTGGCTTATTGGAAGTCTTGTTGCAAGATGATAAAGTACAGGATATCATGGTGAATGGTCCTATTGGCCAGACTCCTATCTTTTTAGTACATCAAGAATATGGTGAATGTGTCACCAATATTATTCCGAGCAGAGAAGACAGTGATAGCTGGGCAACAAAATTACGCTTACTGAGTGGAAGACCTTTAGACGAAGCAAATCCTGTCTTAGATACAGATTTAGCAGTTCCTGGAGCACGAAGCAGAGTCTCTGTCATCACTACACCTTTAAGCCCTGTTGGTTTATCGTATGCTCTACGACGACATCGAGACAATCCTTGGACGTTACCTTTGTTTATTCAACAGAAGATGCTGACACCTTTAGCCTCTGCTGTCTTAAGCTTTGCCATTGATGGCGGAAGAACACTTTTATTTGCAGGTACTCGTGGCAGCGGTAAGACCAGTTTGTTGGGAGCGTCACTTGTCGAGATTATGAGGAAATATAGAATTATTACTGTTGAAGACACTCTTGAACTTCCCGTTGATGCTTTGCGCACTCTTGGCTATAATATTCAACCGATGAAAGTGCGTGCAGCCTTGATGAGCGGAGGCAATGAATTTGCAGCTGATGAAGGCATTAGAACTTCTTTGCGTATGGGTGACAGCTCATTGATAGTTGGTGAAATTCGTAGTCTTGAGGCAAAGGCTTTATTTGAAGCGATGAGAATTGGCGCGCTAGCCAATGTTGTCGCTGGTACGATCCATGGTGCACATCCTTATGCAGTGTTTGACCGAGTTGTGAATGACTTAGGTGTTCCGAGAACTAGTTTCAAAGCTGTTGATCTTATCATTGTCAGCAATCCTGTTCGCAGCGCAGATGGATTACACAGCTGGAGAAGAATTCTTCAGATTACTGAAGTGCGAAAACATTGGGATGAAGATCCACAGAAGCAAGGAGGTTTTGTTGATCTCTTTCGCTATGACAGCAAACAAGACGTATTATTGCCGACAGATGATCTGTTGCAAGGCAATAGTGAAGTCCTGAAAAGCGTAGCTGCTAATGTTCGTGAATGGGCAGGCAATTGGGATGCTGTCTGGGACAATGTCTTGTTGCGTGCACAAGTCAAAGAAACTCTTGTGAAAGCTAGCCAAGCCTATCAACTTCCCGAGCTGTTAGAAGCTTCCTTTGTTGTTCAAAGCAACGATACTTTTCATCAAAGTGCTGACAAAATTTATGAACGTTACGGCTCTTATGACAACAAGCGTATTTTCAGCGATTGGGAAACGTGGTTACGGCAGGAAGTCAAACGCAGGAAGTTCTCAACATCATGAACTCAGACATGGATGACGTGTTGCGCAAATATCAACAACGTCTTGAAGCATCAACAGGAGGAGATTCACTTCCCACTGTACAATCTCGTGAGTATACTATCTTTCGCAAGGAGGCTTTGGAAAAAAAATTAACGTATTATGAGTCTTGGTGCCAATTTGCAGAACGTGTCATCCCTGTTAGAGCTAATGACAAAGATGTTCCAGCATTGGAAGAATCATTACGCGCATGTCACTTAGAACTAAGCCCGAACAGCACTGCGAGTTTCGCTGCCTTTCTTGCCTTGCTTCTTGTCTTCTTTGGCATTTTCATTGGAGTGATCAGCTATGTTCTAGGGAATCTTCTGCTCTTTGCAAGCTTGTTTTTTGTTCTTGCGGGCGTAGTCCTCATCAAACCCCTATCTCATTTACCCCATTATTTTGCTACACGCTGGCGGTTGCAAGTCAGCAATCAAATGGTGCTCTGCATCCTGTATGTGGTTATGTACATGCGGCATACCTCTAATCTAGAACATGCTATCAAATTTGCAGCAGAACATTTGGGAGGCCCCTTAAGTCTTGATTTGAAACGTGTGTTTTGGCAGGTTGAAACAGAAGACTATTTTACCATCAAGGAAAGTTTGGATGCCTATCTTGAACAATGGCGCAAATATAATCTTGAATTTCTTGAATCATTTCACCTAATAGAAGGTAGTCTCTATGAACAGAGTGAAGCAAAACGTCTTGAGTTGCTGGAAAAATCTTTGCAAGTCATGTTGGATGGCACTTATGATCGCATGCTGCATTATGCTCATAATCTGAAAAGTCCTATCACTGTTCTTCACATGTTAGGTATTATCCTTCCTATTTTAGGCTTAGTTATGTTTCCTTTAATTGGAAGTTTTTTATCTGGTCTTGTTAAGTGGTATCATCTAGCATTCCTCTATAATCTTGTCTTACCTTTTCTTGTCATGTATCTGGGCAATTCCATGCTCAGCAAACGTCCGACAGGGTATGGAGAAAGCGATATTTTACTTCAGCATCCTGACCTTAAACGCTATCAATCTTTAGCCAGCGGCATGTCTCCAGCTACTGTTTCCTTTGCTATCATTGCTTTGTTCTGTCTAGTTGGTTTGATTCCTGTCCTTCTCTATTTTATTGATCCTGCTTATGATTTCTCTTTTTTTGGTGGAAAATTTTTCGATTACAAAGATGGTAATGGACCTTATGGTGTCGGCGCCTTGTTTTTGAGCTTGTTTGTTCCCTTGGGACTTGCTTTAGGTTTAGCATTCCATTACTGGGTGAAGAGCAGAAAATTAGTTGCTTTCAAACAAAAGACAGATGCGCTTGAAGTAGAATTCAGCGGTGCACTTTTTCAATTAGGCAATAGAATTGGCGATGGTATTCCTACTGAAATTGCCTTTGGTGATGTGAGCCAGCAGATGCAGGGAACACCGACTGGTGATTTTTTCAGAATTGTGAATATGAATATCCGCAATGCTGGTATGAACATCAAGGAATCTATCTTTGATCCTCAACGCGGGGCACTCCTCTTTTTTCCCAGTGCCTTAATTGAAAGCACCATGAAAGTTCTCGTGGAAAGCGCCAAGAAAGGATCACAAATAGTCAGCAAGAGTCTGTTAACCATCAGTGATTATGTCACGAGAATCTACCGCATCAATGAACGCCTGAAAGATTTATTGGCTGATGTCTTAAGCAGCATGACCAGCCAGATTACTTTCTTAACACCTCTGATAGCGGGCATTGTTGTTGGTGTGGGCAGCATGGTTGTCACTATCATCAATAAACTTGGAGAACAATTTGCCACTCTGGAAAGTCCTGGCGAAGGTTTGACTGGAGGCATTACTGCTTTAGTGAGTGTGCTGAATATTAAAGACGTTATCCCAAGCTATTATTTCCAGCTCATTGTAGGTATTTATGTCATCCAGCTGACCATTATTCTTACTCTTCTCTCTACACGCATTGAACGCGGTTATGATCAGACAACAACCCATTATCGACTCAGCAAGAACTTGATTACTGCTGGATTGCTGTATGTCGCTGTCAGCTTCATAGGCATTATCGTCTTCACATTGCTTGCCAACACTGTTAGTTTCGTCGGTGCCACTTAGCAATCTTTAAATATTGCAAGGATTCTCGTTCTCTCATGCAAAAAGAGGTTCATCATATCCCGTGGATTTCTGTAACTCTTGTTCTTCTGGCTATTGCTACTGTTGGATTTTTCGCACAACCTGATTCAGGAGTGACTGGTGCGCTGGTCTATCGTGACTATGGCTATGGGGGTTATGGCGGCGGTTTTAGCGGACCTGCTTTTTTTGGCGATATGAGCATCACTGCCTTCTATGATCAATATCATATTTACATCGATGCCATCATTTTCTTGCTTATCTTCCTGAGTGTCGGAAAAGCTTTACTGCTCAGCCACTTTGGTAGCGGAGGCAAGGCACTGTATATCGCTGTAGGACTTGCTTTAACCTTGGGTCTTTTACTCTGGGAGGAGCAGAATAATTTCTCTATTATCTATCAACTAGGACCAGTAGGTGTTATTGCTTTACTCCTCATCTTGTTTGGAGGAGTGTACTTCGGTGTTCTTCGCGTTACTGATGGTAGTCACTTCAAAGCTATTCTTGTCACATTGTTCATCGGTTATTTAGTCCATCGTCTCTTTCCTGATCTTATTTCCTATTTACCTGATTTAGTCTACTCTTTTTTCTCACCACTAGCATCAACAGACGACTTTTTCGGTCGTGTTTTCTTTGTCGGACTTATAGCCCTGCTTATCTGGTTGTTTATCAAGAGGTCCAAGATTAAATAACATGACTCAACGCCTCGTTACCCAATTGCTTGAAACTGATTTAATCAGCTTGAAGTTTCTGCTGAAACGACGACTCACGAATGTGCATGACATCAGGAAAAAGGAACAACAAGTCTTAAACAACATTTCTAATGCACTTCAATCTGTCAAGAATATTGAACAGTTTCTTCTTCTTGATGCTCGGCAGCATACCAGTCTCTTTTTTACCAAACGCCGAGACTTCATTATCAAGATCATGCGATTTATAGTTCATCATTTTTGCGAGCAGATTCGCAAAGGAGAAGAGATAGCCAATGAAAGCGTCTTTCTCCGAGAAGAGCTTGACAACCTCTTTGCTCTCTGCAAACGGAAGACTGCAAATAAACAACAGCAAGAACAACTTTTAAAAACTCTGGCTGATTATTCACATATTATGATTTAAGGAGGATGCATATGAAAACACTTTTCATCTTGTTTGGCTTTGTAACTCTTTTATTAGGAGTTTTACCTTTTATCCAAGACATAGCTTTTCTCTCTTTTCTCGCTTTTATTCCTTCAAGCGGCACTTCTTATTCTCTCATGATTGCTGTTGTAGGAGCACTTGCTTTGTTTTTTGGATTTCGCAAATAACCACAATATTTATATAGGAAGGATAGCTGACTATCGTTATAAAGAGGTTGACTCCATGTCTCGTAAAGCTCAAGCATTACCTATGAATACGGTGATTATTGCCATTCTTGTTGTTTTAGTGTTGTTTGTTGTTGGTGCTTTCTTCTTGAGTGGCACTGGGGGTATTGCGAAGCAGATTCGTAGTATATTTATTGGTGGAACTGCAGGACAAGCTCGCGTCTTTGCAGAACAAACTTGTGAGCAACGTTGCATACAAATTCCATCATTACAAGACCCCACTAAATCTTCTTACTGTAAAGACAGTTTTTTAATTGATGAAAACAATGATGGTGAAGCTGAAGCTCTTCCTAATACAAATCCTAAACAATATTACAAGTACTATTGTTGGGGGAGCACTGATGAATCCATAGGTCGACGCAGTTTGAACCGTCCTTGTCCTTTAGAAGATGGAAGAATTCCTGAGAAATACTGTGTACCTAGTGGTCAACCTTTAGGTGGCGGTCTCCAAGGACCGACCCAATAATCCCTCAATCTTTATATAGTGGTTTTCCTTTCTCTTTTTATATGGATACTATAAGGAGCGTGATTTATATTGTTCTTAGCGTTATTCTAGGGATTCTTCTGTTTCTCATGCTTTGGGGGTTAACCAAAGGATAACCATGAGACTGACGCTTGAAACCGTTGTTGTTCTGATCATGGGAGCACTTTTTCTCTATGGTGCTATTAGCTTATTCACTAACCTTGCGAAGCCAGGATTTACTCTCGGAGTACAAGAAAAAGGTTGCGGTTTCAGCATTGCTCTCTCTAATACCATCATTCCTGGCATGAAGCCTATCTGTGGTACCATAGTTATTCCTTTTACCAAAAAATATATTCAAAAGCAAGTGCAGAATCAAGAATCGCTGAGTGACACTGGAGCACGTCTTATCTTACAACAGATGCAACGGTGCAAGGATACGGTTCAAGGAGCAAAAGCAAAAGGATTTTTTTCCAGCAAGACTTGCTATATCTGCTACTCTTTCCATACGGATTCCACGTTCAAGGATGTTTTGATTGATGAAAAGGTTCTGGATAAGTATGCACTCTCCCATCGGGAACCTAATGGTCAGAGCTACTTTACGAATCTTCGTCAACAAGGACAGCATGTCGTTCTTGCTTTGGATGGTCCATTAAGACCTAATCGTTACTATGGCATTGTGTATGCGAGCACTAGCGAAGGTTATGGATGGGTTTCAGCCGCAATCGGAGCTGGAGCCGGCATTGGCGTCTGCATCTTAGGGCTCTATACTGGACCTTTGGCTCCACTGGTTTGCTCAGCAGGACTGCATATTGGCGGCGCTGGTGCTGTCGGTAGTTTTTTCAAGAGTTTTTCCTTAGGTCCTGAAGAAGGAGCTATTCTTCTTACCAGCTATCCTAATTTACAAAAGCAAGGATGTGATGATATTGTCTCTTAATCGACGAGGAGATTTGACTATTGAATCTGTCATCATCATGATCTTAGTACTCTTACTTCTGATAGCCCTTCTCATCTATTCTGGCGTATTGCAAAAGCAATCAGCATCACTGTTTGACACTATTCTGAGGTTTATTACGGGACGATGAGCTTCTTTTCTTCTCGCAGAGGTGATGTCATGCTTCCTGTTGTTGTGGCTATTGTTCTGGGGATTGTTCTCTTGATTATTTATGCCTTGCTTACAGGAAAACTTCCTGCCTTGTACAAGCTGGTTACAGAACCTGGCAAAGATTTTCAGAAAAATTTAGACATCCTAACAGGCCAGAAAGAAGCTAAACTCAAATCGCAAGAGGATGCACGCTTCGTGAAATTCTTCAGAGATTTTTTGACTATGTATCAAGCTTGCTCAAAATCTGCGTCTTCTGAGTGTTTGTGCAAACTTCCTTCTACAGCATGGTTTCCTGAACGCTATTTTATTCACTTAGGAAGTTCTGGCTCTGCCTATTATGCTAGACCTGGCTACATCAAAGATGACAAGGAATATCCTTTGCCTGATGTTGTTTCTCTGAAGTTCTTCCCTCCAGAAGCTCTTCGCTTTGGAGCGCACTTTGGTGTTTATTGCTATATCGATAATATCGCAGGATCCTATACTTTCTCTAAAACCAATAGCCTGCTACTCAAGAGCGATGGCACTTCCTTCATCTTGGAACCTGTAGATAAGAAATACTGGAATTATAATAATGATATTGCGTATCCTTTAGCATCAGACATCTACTTTTTTAAGACTAAAGACAAAGAAGTTTGCTTCCTTTCCAAACGAACTTATGATACAGGCCTTTATTACCCAAAACTTCCTGCCTGCTCTTGATCCTTTCTTTCCAAACGTTTAAATATGCCTTTTTCTTTCTCTATTCATGCATGCACGAAGAGGGGAACTGGAATTAAAATATATCATTCTCTTTATTCTAGCCATTATAGTACTTATTACTCTGCTTGTTTTCTTTCGCAAGCAAGTTTTCCTTTTCTTTGACCAAGTTTTCTCCATTTCTGATCAACTTAACCAATCGCGACCGCCTATCAAAGACCTTATCAACACACAACCATGAAGCGTGGGCAGCATGAAACATGGAGTCTCTTCTTAGGATTAGTCCCTACACTGGCATTAGTCATCATCATTCTCTTTGTTTTCTCATCCTGCACTCTTGGGAAGACACGCGTTGATGTACGAACGAACATTGCCTATGAGACCCTCTTAAACAATTTCAAAACTTGCGCCGCCTATCATAATAATGAATGTTATTGTCCTCCTGTGACTCTCGAATCTTTCCCTCAAGGAGACTATATCCAACTGACTACTTATGAAAACGGCATTTATCTAGAACTTCGCAAGGAAGATTCTGATACCATCTTCAGACGAGATAAACTTACTTCTGCTGAGCTCTGCACTTATGATTATCAGCCGCAGCAAACACCAACATATGGAGGATATATCCAAACTGGAGAACCACTTTGGGTAAGAGCTCCTGTCCAAACTCTTGTTGTCTCTAAAGGATTTGGATCCCGCGAAGCTTTGTTCTACCTTGAAAATACGACCTCTATCTGCTTCGCAACACCAAGAGCGATTGCACCATTACAAACGAAAGTTCGTTCCTGCACTCTTCCTGCTCCTTCTTCTGGCAGCATAACCTATCTTATTCACCAACGTAAATTACCTTATCAATACACGCGATACACTTTTAGTGGAGGAAAAGAACCTACTTCTCAAGAGGAACCACGGCAGAAAATTTCTGTTTTGGAAACTTTAAAGCTTAATGATGTTCTTCGCAAGTCCTTCAGCCTCTCTTTAGGCAAAACGTATCAGAGCAAATTGAAACCTTATACAAAATCTACTCCTGCTATTTCTATAGATCCTCTTGAACGACCAGACATAGATGACTATTTAACATACCTTTCTCTCGATGACGAGTCACCTGAGACTTTTGCCCAAATTTCCAAGGAACTTGAGAATAAGTTTGGTGGCAGATTAGCTGTTCTTTCAACACTGTACCAACAACAAGACACTCTTGGGAAAGACACGATTACACTTTCTTATCTAACTACTTCTCCTTCAAGCAAACTTTTTGCAGAAACATTACAGAAGCATCTTCTGGCTCTCTCTGGAAAAAGCTATCGTGATGAGTTCATTCTTTCTTCGTCTGAGGATGACTATGCCAAATATCTTCTGGACTTCACTGTCGCTGTTCAACCTATAGAAGACTCTCAAGCGAAGGATCTTGATTTCCCTTTCTTGCAAGGACTTGTCCTTCAACGATACCCTCAATTCAATGCACAACGCATAGCTTATCCGGTCGTTCTCGTTACTTTTGTTGATTTTAGAGATGCCACTAGCCTTTTGAATTATCACTATTATCCTTTTGCCCAAGCTCTTCTCCTTGGCGCGAAGGAATTTCAAGAATCTCCTGATGCTCTTAAAAAAATAGAAGATATCTTTCCATCATAAACCATATAAATCTCATTTTACCTTTACCTACTCATGCAAAGAGGTCAGATTGAAGCCAGACAGATTCTTTTCCTTTTTGAAATCCTTATTATTCTTAGTATGATCTTCTTTTTTTACGGCATTCTCAACAAAGACCCAGAAGTTTCCTATCCCACGATTGACAAAGAATTGACACAACTCACCCTTAAGCAGCAATCTTCTTCTGTCTCTGATTTAACTTTGCTGCCTTCTCCTTCACAACGAACACCAGCACGAGGCTCACCATGAAACGCGGCGGTTATGATCTGGCTCACTATTCCATCTATTTTCTTGTTGTAGCTCTCATTTTGGGAGTTATGATTGCTTCTTTGCAGGTCTATGAACGAAAAAGCTACTACCAAAGCATTCGAGAAGCAGAAGCAGTTCAGGATTATGTTTCCCTAGTCTCTTTACAGTCATTATTTCATCGTTGCTTTGCACCTGTCACCTCTTCAGGCACTTTTCGCCCTGGCGAGTTTTCCTTAGCAATTTTTACTGATGAACATCTTCGCACCTGCACTTCAAAACCTCTCCGCTTTTCCCTTTCACGTCCAGATGAACCTGGCATGAGAGTTATTGCTACACAAGAAGCGTTGAAAACACAACAAGATCTGCAACGCGTTTATGAGGAATTTGTTGTCATTGATGGCCAGTCTTATCATTTGCTAGTGGAGGGACCTTATGCGTAGAGGGCAAGCAGAATATCCTGTTGAATTTCTTTTTGGCATTGTTGTCACTATTATAGCCCTCTTATTCCTCAGCTTTGGCAAACCAACACAAACGGAAACTCTTTCCTTATCCGCCTTACATTTTCAAGATTCTTTTGAACGCCAACTGCTTCGTTTTTTGCAAACACCTGTCGAAGGCAACAGATATACTGATCCTTATGGTTATCGTGACAAACACTATACCTATGGTGATTTATTGACTTTATCTTTCCTGGACTCTGCCTCAGAGGATAAGTATCGATTTACCTTTACTACTCATCTTCAAGCATATTTGGGTGTACATCGCCAAGCTCCCTTCTTGACTTCTTCCATCTACCGTTGGCGACTTCGTTTTGTCCATCCTGGCGGCACTTTCGATGTAGTTTCTTCACCTTCCGCACTCGATGAACGATCAGCACCATCTGATAAACAACCAGCACATTTTTCTTTTATGTATCCTGGCATTGATGCTCCTCTTCAAGTCTATCTCTCTTGGGAAGAAGGCACTTATTTTGGACCATCACGTCCTAGCGGGGTATGGGGATGAAACGAGCACTAATTACCTTATATTTTACCTCGATTGCTTTTTTAGTCACTGTTCTTCTCTTAGTTACTGATCCGACTCCTTTTGCTCATGAATCTGTTGGCAACACTTCCTTTGCTGTTCTCCATGATGTGCTTACTCAAGACAAACTTTCTTTTTATGCCGGGCAATCGTTACGTCACGCAGCATATGCTGCTCTTCTTGATCTCAAGAGGGATGGATTTTTTCCGCTGACAGACCAGCAAGGAAAAGCTTGCCCTCTTATTCAAGGCAAACCTCTGCTCTTCACTGACACTTCTTGTCCACTCACCAAATCTTCTTTAGAGCAGCATTATCTGAAGCGTGTTCGCTCTCATTTTTCCCAGGCATTTCGACAACCTCTCTATGCACTTTCTCTATCTTCTCCTGAACCTTCACTACAACTTGTTCTTAGCAAGGATTGGCTAGAACTTTCCGGCAAATTTCCTGTTCCTTTCACTTATACAGGAGATGTCGTCAAATATACCTTTCCTCTCGCCTATAAAGAACGAATTCCTTATGCTTTTCAGCACTATACAACACTTATAACAACCCTCAAAAGTAACTTGGCCTGTATCCAGCGTCTTTCCCAGCAACCAGCACTTACTTCTGATGACCTCTTTATAGAAGCGATCACAGAACAATGCACTCTTTCTGATACCTTTACCTGGGAATTCAGGAAACAGGATCAACTCCTCTTCATTACTGCAACCACGAAAGAAGAAGTTTTATTCTTCGGTAATCTATCGTTTGCATTTGCGATAACCTTAAATAATCTCCAGATACCACGTGAAGATACTCCTTTATTTTGAGGTTGCTTTTATCATGTTGGGTTTAACTTACGAAGACATTTGCGCAAAGATCAAAGAAGTGAAGAGCTTTACTGACGAAGAATTACAGGTTAAAGTCAAAGAAAAAATTGACAAGCTTTCTGGGTTGATCAGCAAAGAAGGTGCTGTGCATATTATTGCCAATGAATGCGGCATTAACTTAGCAGAAGAATTACGCAGACGAGGCGTTAAAATTAACAGAGTTATGGCTGGCATGAGAAGTGTCAATCTGCTGGGTAAAGTTTTGCGTGTTTATGATGTCCGTTCCTTTTCCAAACAGGGACGAGAAGGCAAAGTTGGCAGCTTCTTGATCGGTGATGAGACTGGTGCCATCCGTGTCGTTCTCTGGGATACAGAACACCTCCAATATATGGAACAAGGACAATTGCAAGAAGGCACCATAGTCAAGATCGGCAATGCCATGGCACGACAGAACCAGAATTTCTTAGAATTACATTTAAGCACCATGGGCCAATTAATTTTGAATCCGCCTGGAGAAACTGTTACCGTTCTTGAACGACCTTCGCAGACTGGACCAAGTTTGCAGAAAAAAAAGATTCATGCTTTACAAGAAGGAGATACGAATGTCCAGCTCTTTGGCACTATTGTGCAAGTGTTTGAGCCGAAGTTTTATGATGCTTGCCCACAATGCTATAAAAAAGTTATTCAATCCCAATGCAAAGATCATGGCACTGTCATTCCGAAACCTGTTCCACTCCTAAACTTTTATTTCGATGATGGGACAAGCAATATCCGTGCAGTCGCTTTCCGAGACCAAGTCTTACACCTGACGAAAGCAGATGAAGCAGGATTCTTAGGGGTGCGCGACAATATACAACTTTTTGAACCATATAAGGCCCAGATTCTCGGGAAACAACTGTTACTTACTGGCAGAGTCACTAAAAATGAGATGTTTCAACGCATGGAATTTTCTGTCCAACATGTTGAAGAGCCTGATCCTGAACACTTAGTGCAAGACTTAGTAAAAGAAACACCTCATTCTTTCTAACGAAAGCTATAAAAAGGACTGTTCTCTCTCTTTCTTTATGGCAGATCTGCAGAGAAAGAAAAATATGTATGCTATTCTCTTCTTTTTAGCAATCTTATTTGTAGCTATAGGATTTGAACGTGGTGGGACATTAGCTGGATTAGCTGTCAGACAATCTGCTACCTTTCCAGAAACCTGGTATCTTTCTTGTGCTACTCCTAGTGTGCAAGCAGCAGGTCAAGATTTAGCCAATACACTCGTCAATACTTTTGATTGCCAACGGGGACAAACTGCAGCACTTTGTGACAAAGCCATTAATGGGTTACAATTAGGCAAAGGTGTGACTGCTAAAATTTCTTGTCCCTCACTCAATGATAGACAACAGTTTGTTCAATTCTGCAAACAACAGGTTGCAGCTCTTTGTTAGTTCTTTAATCTATATTCTCTAGTATCTGTTTACTTCTTCACTTCTCAAAGAGCTGGCTTGGTTATATAAAGATTCTCGGATTCTTCACTTCTGTCCTTAGGGACACTGAAACAAAATGCGACAAGCAATACCGGAGAGTGATTGATATGGTAAGCAATTTACCCATTAAAAAGTTCAGATCTGGAGCCATAGAAGGTGTGGTCTGGGCAAATAAACGCAAACGTGATGATGGAACAGAGGTTGAATTCAAAACTGTCACGCTCAGACGCAGCTGGAAAGCTCGAGAAGAAGATGTCTGGAGAGAGGAAAAGTTAAATCTTAGACGTAATGACCTTCCTAAAATCAGACTAATCATGCAAAAATTAGAAGAAGATTTATTTCTGAATGCTAGTGACAAAGGAGATGATGCTGATGAGTAAGCTTAAAGTACTAGGAATGCAACAAGAAGTCGTTATGGTAGAAAAACCAAAGGAAAAAACCGTTGAAAAGGTAGAACAGAAGCAGCAAGGCATTGAGGATTTGCCTGGTGTTGGAGCAGCTACCGCTGAAAAACTACGAGAAGCTGGCTTTGACAGCTTGATGAGCTTGGCTGTTGCTAGTCCTGCTGAATTGGTTGAGGTCTGTGCTGTCGGTGAATCTGTCGCTAAAAGGATTATCAACATCGCGAGAAGCAAACTTGATATGGGCTTTGAAAGCGGTATTGATCTCTTAAAACGCAGACAAGAAGTCATCCGACTCAGCACTGGCAGCAAAGCTTTTGATGCTATGATTGGCGGCGGGTTTGAAACTGGCGCTATTAGCGAAGTCTACGGAGAATTCGGAAGCTCAAAGTCACAACTCGCTCATGTGTTAGCAGTGCGAACTCAATTGCCTGTAGAACAAGGAGGATCGAACGGATCTGTGATTTTCATCGATGGAGAAAGCACGTTCAGACCTGAAAGAATTAAGCAGATCGCGGAAGCGTTGAAAGTAGACTCTATAGAAACCCTCAAAAACATCGCTGTAGCGCGAGCTTTTAACAGTGATCATCAAATGTTGATTGCGGAAAAAACTGAGGATCTGATCAAACAGAAGATGGCAACAGATAGACCTGTACGTCTTATTGTTGTTGACTCTTTGACTTCTCATTTTAGAGCAGATTTCGTTGGACGAGGACAATTAGCAGATCGACAGCAAAGATTAAACAAACATATGCATATCTTGATGAAATTAGCAAGCCAATATAATTTGTGTGTCTATGTCACGAACCAAGTGATGGCAAAGCCTGACACCTTCTTTGGCGATCCGACTGCAGCGATTGGAGGTCATATAGTCGGGCACAATTCCCAAACGAGAATTTATCTGCGTAAAGGCAAGAAAGGAACACGTGTCGGAAAACTTGTGGACAGTCCGTACTTGCCTGACGCTGAATGCATCTTCAGGATTACTGACGCTGGCATTGAAGACGTCGAGGAATAGTTTATAAACTTCTTTTTTCTTTCTTTTTTCTATGGATTATCGCGATTATACTATGCTTTTTGTTGCCTTAGCTTTTGGGCTCATAGTCGCTGCTGTTATGAAGCTCCATTTACCACCCATGTTCCATTATCCTTTACTGGTTATCGCTGTTCTCTTGCTAGCTTATCTTTTTATGGTGTTCTTGAATAGAATTAGTGAACCTGCTTAATATCTCCTCTATCGCGTTTTTATTTCTGCTTAAAGAATTTAGGTGGTTTACTATCAAAATCTATATCTTTATATTGATCAATGAAGCTCCAAAGTGTTCGCATAAATCTTCCGTTTTCAAAACGATCTTGCTTTGTAAGAAATACCTCTTCTGATATCCCTCTTGGGTGTGGGCTCGGTATCTTCAATGAGTTTGACTGCCACATCACTATAGTTGTTCCAAAACGATCTGCGCTATAGCCTTTATACGTCCAGTCACTATCTCTTCCGTCTGGATCTCCTTGTACGTTTGGCAGTTTTTTAGTTAGCTCATCAACGACTCTTTGATAATTTGTCGGACCTGCTGATTCTAATTCTTTACGGATGTGGACACCTTGATGTTTCCTTTCTTCACTTAATTTACTTACTTTATCTCCTTCTTGAATATCTTCATATCTTTGCGGTTGTGTTTCTTCTTTTGAACCAAATAATCTGCCAAATAATGATTTTCCTGTAATCCTTGCATCACTCAAAAGAGCGTCTAGACTTGGCAAATGAGGTGTTTTATCTGTTCCAACTCCATCTCCTCCAAAAGAGATTCCACTGCTTCTTTTTTTACCTCCATGCCACCCAGCACCACTTGTATCTGGCGCTAGCTGTTCTGGGTGCAGATATCTGAGTGCAGATGCAGCATTCTCTTTCTCCAAATCATTTCCTGTTCTTATCCATCGGTATAATATCTCAGTCGCTCTCTTTATATTATGTGTATGCAGTGTCAACGCAACTTTTGCTGCTGTAGCTAGTTCTTTATCCAACTCATTATCTCCTGTAACTACTTCAAGATATCTTCCTAATACCTTCTGAGGAATTCCTGCTTCAAGTAATCCTTCTGCTAAAATCATGCTAGCAGGATACATATCGTCAAAATCAGATCCAAACTTTTCTTGCTGGAGATATTCTGCTGTTTTAATTCTATGATCGCAAGTATTTACCATCCCTTCGAGTGTCTCACTTTCTTCTTTTACTAATTCAGCTTTAGCAACTGATCTTTGCGCACTATGCGCCAAACGTTCATTCTCTAATCTCGATGGTTCTGGGCGTTTTGCTCTCAGAAATTCATGCATGGCTTCATGAGCAATGATGGCTGAATATTCTCTTGTGTCCCTTATTTGCCCATTTTCAGCCTGCGTGTCCACATAAACTATTCCTTGGCCAATAGACAATCCTGCCTCTTCTTGTGATCTACCATTATTCTGCGAGATAACATTGGGACTGAAGACTGCCCACTCAACATTATCATTCACCAACTCCCTCCTTTCTCCGAAACGATGTTGAAACTGCCTAAATATTGGTGAATCTTTATGACAGATTATTGGTGCAGCAAGATGCGCTTGTAATTGTTCCCCACTCATCTCCTCATCGCCTAGTATGTATACTTGGTTATTAAAACCCAAGATTGCTTCTTTATACCCCATCTCTTTCATACGCTTGGTTGCAAGCTTTGTTGCTTCTGTCATGTGATCATGATACTTTGTATCTTTTATGATCCTGAGCAATCCTCCAAGCGAAAAACCTGAGAACTCTATTGTAGGAGTAGTCCTTTCTTCTCGTGTTTCAGCGAATGCACTTGTTGGCGCATTGTTCTCTAAATAACGATCAATCCCATAGATTCCCGCAGCTACCCCAATTAGACCTGCTCCTGTTATTGCTAAGAATCTTCGTTTTTTCATTTTCTATTCCACATTTTCATCCCTTCATAGAGGATTATTTAAGCTTTTCTATAGTTACTACTTTATAGTAATATATAAATATTATTGATTTTTAGGTAAATCTTTATGAGGCTCTGTTTTTTTTCATCGCCGAAATCTATATATATCATCTTCATTTGATTTCCTTATGCAAAAAAGAGGTTTACTCCAAAAAGGATTTCTTTTAACTCTTGTTCTACTTTTATTAGCTACTGTAGTCTTTTCCTACACTACCCAACAGAGTACTGGCCAAGTTGTTCGACGAGGTACAGCAACTCCTTTTTTACCACCAACACGACCTCTGCCTATTCTTTGTGATACTTTAGCCACTGAAGGATGGAAGTTTGCTCTACCTCATACTAATCCTCAGCAACTACCTGTTCCTTTACCATATACTGTTACTAAACGTGAATTGCAAGGCACTTTACGGGATTATTCTTTGTTCGGATCAACTATTTCCCAAACTTTGGCTTTTAATGCTAATAATTTTATTCTTACTTTTGCTGAGAATGATGCACCTATCGATGTTATGTCTTTTTATGTTCATGCATCAGAACAGCTCACTCCACCAGAACCTTTTATGACTTATGTTCATGCATTTACCCCTCAACTAACTCTTCAGCTTCAATCTCAAGGAGGAACACTTTTCAGCATCCCTTCCTTACTCAATCAACAACTTCAGATTTTAGGACGACCCGGTTTGATTACTCGTGCTTCGTATGATTCTTCACGGAATGAACTCGCACTTTCTTTAACTTTGGCAGGGAGATACCCTTCAACACTGACCTTTTGGGACTTAGTTATGCCTGTTCATCAAGGACCTCAGCGTGTGCAAGGACTCTTAACTATAGATAACGAACTTATTGAAGATGTTTGGCCAGTCGCTAAGGGATTACGACAGGGCAACGCTTTAGTTCTTCAGGGTTTCTCTTTTGATTATTTTGTTGATGGCAAACCTGGTTATACTAACATCGATTTGCCTGCCGGGGATATAGGCTGGCAGGATCTCATGGATGAACCTCAGGCAATGATGGATTTGGACTTTTATCTTTTTTTAACTAATGGTCCTTATAGAACTCCAGCTCCAAATGCTTGTAATGGTGGACCCGGAGCTACTTTTGGTGTTCAATCTACTTATTGTTTCTAGTCTTTTTTAGAAAATATAGAGCGCCCCCGACAGGATTTGAACCTGTGTCACAAGCTCCGCAAGCTCGTATTCTATCCAAGCTAAACTACGAGAGTTCTCTAAAAGCGGTAAAAAGCAAGGTTTATATATAACATGTGAATCTCATTATTTAAGATTTAGATGTTATCTATGAGGTGTCAGATGAACTCCAAGAAAAGAACAACAAACTATACACCACTTAAACCCAAAGGTCTTTCTAATAGAGAAATTCAAATAGTTTCTGATTTTGAGTTTAGAGAAAAATATTATTTTACAAGAGAAGATATTATCAAACATTTCAAACAGAAAAAAGAGATGATTAATATGCTATATTCTCTCGTTAAAAAAGGCAGAATAGTAAGACTTAATAAAAATAAATATTTTTTAGTACCTGTAAAAGCAAGAATTGGAAAATGGACTGATGACCCCTTTACGATTATAGATGAAACTCTGGATGGAAAAGATTATTATGTTGGCGGATGGGCTGCCGCTAACTATTGGAGGCTTACTGATCAAATTCCTTTTCGATATGACGTTTATACTACTAGAAGACAAGGAAAATACATTCTTCTTGGCGTAAAAATTGTTTTTCATAGAACAACAAAAAACAACCTAAAAAAAGCCATTAAAAAAGAAACCAGAGATCATAGCTTTTTTATACTGAATAAAAAAGAGGCCAGAAAATGGATGAAATTAAGAGAATAACTAACAACTCTTTTGATGAGCTTGTTGTAAAGAAGAGATTTCCAAGACCTCTGCTTTTGAAGGATTATTATCTTGCTCTTATTCTCTACCTCATAAAAGATCTTGATGGAGTTTATTTCAAGGGCGGAACAGCGCTTAATAAAATATTTTTACACCACGCGCGTTTATCTGAAGATATCGACTTCACTTTAACAAGAGATGAAAAGGAAGTAAAAAAAGAAATTTCAACTATCTTGAATAACTCTGGTCTGTTTAAAGAGATTGGCGAAGGAAAGAATGTCGATGGATTTCTAAGAATGATAGTCCATTATGACTCTGATTTGGGAAATGGAGAACTGTTTATTGATTTAAATAGAAAAGGAGAACTAATCCTTAAACCAGAAATTCATCAAGTTCATCATTTCTACTCTCCCTTCATTCCAGAGTTTTCCATAAAGACACTTGCTGGAGAAGAAATGATCGCAGAGAAAGTCGCCGCGACGATAGGAAGAAACAAACCAAGAGATCACTATGATGTCTATAAAATAATCCACGCTCATCTGCCTATTAATCTCGATCTTGTGAAAAAGAAATGTGTTGCTTCTGGAGATGAATTTTCTATCCTTAAGATGTTCAATAAAGCAAAAACGCTGAAGAATAGATGGGATCAAGACATGCTTCCCTTGCTGGCTGAAGAAGTTTCTTTTCAAACCGTTATGAAGTACTTAGCAAGTCATTTTAACTTGAAAGAGGAGAAGGGCAAGATCAAAAAGAAGCATAAAAAATAAGATATACGCCCCCGACAGGATTTGAACCTGTGTCACAAGCTCCGCAAGCTCGTATTCTATCCAAGCTAAACTACGGGGGCTTCCAAAGATGAAGAAAATACACCTTTTTTATATCTTTGTATAGCCTCTTTGTTCTTCCTTGAACAACCTTTATAAATTGTCTTTTTTTCTTCTTTGTTTATGGAAATGCCTTTACCAGAAGTCTTGGACAGATTAGCAATTGTTCGCCTGAAAATGGAACGGATAGGTGAGTCTCACCTCAAACAAGAATATGATGACTTACAAAAAGCAATCCAAGAATTTTGTGAACGAGGCATCACTATAGAACAAGAGTGGATAGACTCTCTGTATCGTATTAATGGAGAAATCTGGGATCTTGAATTTGACTTACGCAAGGGTAAAGAACAAGAACTTGGCCTTGCAGAAGTCGGCAGAAGGGCGCTCCTTATTCGTGAAAAAAATAAACAGCGTATAAGCATCAAGAATTCCATTGTAAAACAAACCGGTCTCGGCTATCAAGACGTAAAAATGAATCATGCTTCAGCATAAAGGCTAAAAAGTAAGGTTTATAAATCTCTATTTGGGCTTCCTCTTATGGAAAAACAATTGAAATGCATAACCTGCAATCGTCCCTTAGAAAACGTTAAAGGGAACGCTTCTTTTACCTGCCCTCAGTGTGAGAAACACACTATCGTTCGTTGCTTCTACTGTAGAAGAATCGCTTCACGTTATACATGTCCAGGATGCGGATTTTCAGGTCCTAACTAACTATGGCTTATGTCATTGTCACTTTGAAAATTATGCCTGAAGGGGTGGATGTTTCTTTAAGTCAACTGGAAAAAGCTTCTCAACAGATTATTGAACAGTATGGTGGCAGGATGCAACGCGTTGAAAAGGAACCTATCGGTTTTGGGCTGGTTTCCTTGAAGATGACTTTTTCTATGGATGAGAATAAAGGAACTACTGATGTTCTAGAAGAGCAATTGAAACATATTCCTGGCGTCATGAATGTCGAAGTGATACATGTGGGGCGAGCATTGGGCTAAGATGACTGCTTCTTTTACTTCTGAGCAACTTCAACAACTGACAGAGATTTCTCGCTTACCTCCGGAAGAACAGAAAAAAATTTTACCTACTTTTCTGAAAACTTTATCTCCAGAACAGATTACTTATTTACAACAGCAACAGGAACAAACTACAAAACAAGGATCTACTTGTCCATTTTGCTTAATCTCCCAGAAACAATTGCAGAGCATTATTCTCTATGAAGATGATTTCGTGATGGCAGTTTTTGACATTCGACCGGCAACAAAAGGACATACAGTTCTTTTTCCCAAACGCCATGTTGCTGATTTTCCTTCATTACCTGAGGACCAAGCAGCACGACTCTTTTTGATTGGCCAGAAATTGACAGCCCTTCTTGAAGAGATTGAAGGATGTGAAGGCGTTAATCTTTTCCTTCCTAATGGCACTGCCGCTGGACAAACTGTTGACCATGTGCTATTACACCTAATCCCTCGCTATAAGGATGATGGTCTAACATTCTCTTGGCAAGGAAAAAATTCTAGTTCTGAGGAACTACAAAAACTTCATGAGCAGCTTGCACCAAAACTTTCTGCATTAACACAGTCACAGCAGAAAGAAAAAGAACCTGCACCTGTCAAACCCGCAACAGCAGATGTTTTTGTTGAAGATGATGAAGAACCTTTTGCAGATTTCTAAATAAACGTCAAAATATTTATCTGCAATAACGTCGCTAGAGTTCCTAAGAGAAAAGGAGGGATGAATGGTATTCCTTCTTTGACCATCACTTGTTTTACTCTTGCTTTGATCAGTTTTTGAATGTCTGCTTTTTCTATTCCTGTATTTTTTATTTTGTAGATCACTCTTTTGTTTACGATAACATCTTGTTCTACCCAGTCCCCTTCTGTCAACTCTTGAGGTCTAAGATGTTTATAGAGACAAGCCTTCTCCACTGCTTTGACATAGATCCAAAGATAAGGATACAATAATATTAACAATGCTAAAGTCATAGTGCTTAACCGAATGAATAGATCATCTATCAAGAGCGCAATGCCAAAGGCTATTCCTGCGAGTACTATCGCATAGATTCTGATGCTTATCATCTTTTTTTCCTGCAACAATGTTTTTGCTACCTGAGTAAATCTCTTTCTGTGTTTCCACGCAAGCATTACTCCCCAAGCTAGACCATAGATTGCTCCGAAGAGAAGAATGTTGATGAACAATACTCCTAAAAATGGTATTCCTGTGTCAGCAATGAATGAAGGTCTTGTTGCAAACAATACTCCTAATGCCATCATCATTTTTGCATCACCGCCACCCCATTGTCTTGCGTAGTACATGAGACTTCCCAACAGGTACGTAATTCCCAAGCCTAACCATGCACTGAAGAAGTAAGACCATGGTTCATTTCCTAAGGCACCTATCAGACGAAGTCCAAACCCTGCACCTATAAGTCCATACGTTATCCAATCTGGAACTTCTCTTGTTCTGACATCCTGTATGGTTGCTGCTGCTAATCCTATAACTGCCATACTTGCCAAGAAAATGTCTATACTCACCATCTTTCTTTTTCTGATTGGAGCAATCCTTATAAATGTTCTGCCTGACTTTTCATTTATGGTAGCGATCATTGGTGCTGGACCTGTAGGTAATCATTTAGCTGCTCAACTGTGTAAGAAAGGATTTTCCGTAGATGTCTACGAAGAGCACCAAGTGATAGGCAAACCTGTGCAATGTACTGGTATCACTACTTTTTTTCTCAATCATTTAATGAAGCCTAAAGATGAGTTTGTTGTGAATAGAATCAGCAGGACGAAAGTGTTTGGACCTAACGGGCAATCTGTTGAGATTGGCTTGCCCAAGAATTACATTGTTGATCGAACGAAGTTTGATGCCTATTTGGCAGACGTCGCGATGAGTGCAGGTGCTCAATATCATAGCAATCATAAATTTGTTAAGTCAGAACGACAAGGACAACAGTATAAGCTCCATTTTATGAAAAGAAATACTGTCTCTACTGATGTTTTAGTTGGTGCTGATGGCCCTTTAAGTGCTGTTGCGAAAAGCAATGACATGTTTGGGCAAAGGAAATTCATTATTGGTCATCAGGCGAGAATACAGACTCCTTGTGAAGCAGATTTAGTTGAATTTTTCATTGCTGAAGGCTACTTTGGATGGCTGGTTCCTGAAAGCACGAAGGTTGCTCGACTGGGTATCTGTTCTTTGGATAAAGCGAATTCCTATTTCGACAAATTACACCAGTTACGACCTGGCAAGATTTTGGAATGGCAAAGCGGGGTTATTCCCTTGTATGACCCGAAAGTTATCACTGAAAAAGATCATGTGTATTTAGTTGGTGATGCTGCCACACAAGTGAAAGCTTCTACCTTGGGAGGGATTATTCCTGGGATGATTGCTGCTGAGGAACTAGCGAAAGCACTGGCAGAAGGGAAGAGTTATGAACGACTTTGGAGGAAGAAGATGGGGTTTGAACTGTGGACACACTTGCAGATTCATAAGATTATGCTACAACGGTTCAAAGAAAAAGACTATACTAAGCTTATTTCACTGGTTCAACAGCCTCGCATCACTAACCTTATAAGCACTCATGATAGGGAGTTTCCTAGCCTTTTATTGGCTAAAATGGCCCTTTTAGAACCTCGATTCTTGCAATTCCTGCGATTTCTTTGGTAATTGATACTACTTTATAGTTGTTACAAATAGAAAGATTTAAATACTCCTTTCTCTTGATTTTTTTATTATTTATGGAGGATTATAACCATGGCATTCAAAGATAGTTTGGTAGGAAAAGCTACTTATGGAATAGGCAGAGGTATTGCTAGTGTTCCCGGACAATTTTGGGGCGGGGTTGCTATTACTACTGGTGCCCTTGCATCAGGTTACTATGCTCTTTTTCATAAAACCGGAGCAGGACAAACTCTTGCTAGCGCGATAAGTCCTATGGATCTTGTTCAAGTCGGTGCTGCTGCTGCTGCTACTTGGATGGGCGTAAAAGCTAAGAATTTAGTAGACTTAATCATACCTGCTGCTGCTTTTGGAGCAGACAATATCTTTAGAAAGATTACTGATTCTGGTTACACTTGGGAGCAATTGGGTGCAGATGCTAAACCTGAAGTTATAGGTGTAATTGGTCTTTACCTTTTAGGAAGAGCTGTTAAGAAAGTAGCAAGAATCTAAGCGACTCTCTTTCTTTTTTATTTTAGTTTATATCTTGTCAAAGCAGCTATACCTGTAATACCTTGCAATCGCTGACCTGCCTCATGATCTGCAGAAATAATATGAATTTCTCCCCTTGTTGCTTCAACGGTTTTCATGATTCTTTCTACCTGATCATACTGCTCTTTTTGCCGTAGTTCCTGAATAAGCTCGTCAGTCACTAGCAATATTTTGACGGCTCCGAGACTTGCAGCCTCTTCCACTTCTTTGATGCCATAAACTGCACAATTATTCTTTGCTATTTCTTTGAACACCTCTTCGACGAGATTAATCTCTTCGATGATCCTCTCTTCCTTCAGGACTTTTTTTATCTCTTCGCTCTTCAATACTTCATTCATGGCACTTTTTCCCTGACTGTTGCAGGTAGCATAGAGCGTCTTCTTTTTCAACTCTGGAGCCTTCTTTAAGAACTCTTTATTGAATTCATCTTTCCAGAATGCTGGAGAGGCAATGATTATCTTGTCTGGCTGATATCGCTGATCGTATTCCTGCAGTCGTTTTGTGAGATCTGCATAGAATGTTGCATCTTTCTTATTGGTTGGCAGAGCCTTTTCCTGGACTTCACCTTCGAGCTCACTTAAGTAATCAAAGCCATATCTCTTGAGCAAAGCAAATGATGCTTCTTTTCTATCTAAGACACAGATGAGAATGACGGGAATTTTTTCTCGAGCAGCTTCTTCTATTTTCTTTATCTGATGTGATAACCATTGTTCTTTCTTTATCAGCAAAGTAGACTGTTCTTCGACTGGAATAGTTTGAAAGGCGCCACGCTGAAATTCTTCTGGACCATCCATTATTTTTCCTGAGATTCGCAGAGCATTTGTGTATTTGTGAAACTCTACCTTTTCTACTTGGAGCGTGATACGACCATGCTTCTTCATGATACTACTTTTTCCTTCTTCGCTATTTCCTACCTTCATTTTTCTGACACAATCACCTGTGACTAAATCATTTTTATCTATGATTTGGCTGAGATACCAGAGATCGTCGAGCGTTGTCACTTTGATGAGCATCTCTCCACGCTTTTTGTTGTCTTTCAAAATCCGCATACTTTCCGGAAAATCTTGAGCAAGGTATATTAATCCTTTTGTTTTTCTCCCTTTATGCTGGAAACACTTCTCTGCCCTGCTGAACCGTCTCTTTCTCTAGCACATGCGGGATTCCCTCCTAGCGCCTCTGTCTCTTCTGTTTTTGATCAGTATCTCTCACTGGACCCTTTTCTTATCGCTGGCACAGCTTTGGCACTGTATATAGGATGTACTCGTAAGAGCCTTGTTGATTTAGCTATCCCTGTCGCTGTTGCATCTGCTGACAATCTGTTTAGAAAACTTACTGACACTCAGTACACCTTTGAACATTTTGGCGGAGATGTCAAGATAGAAACTTTGTTTGTTTTAGGAGCTTATCTCTTAGGACTCTTCACTAGCTGCGCAACGAGAGCATATGCTCATCGGCGACACCATTCTCAGCGGTCGTAAGGTTTAAATAATCTCTCAATTCTTAATGGTCTGTGAAAAGAGGCTTTAGCAAGAAGGGTAATGGTGACCCTGAGTCGATTAATGCATTTTATCTTATTTTGTTTATTGGTATTTTCTTTATAGTGTACCTTATTTTCCTTCCCGAAGGCGAGAAGGATCGCATTGGAGGAACTTCTGGGCCAATCTATGGTGATGGTGGAAAACCTGGTGGAACTTATGGTCCAGTTGAACGAGAAATTCTTTTCAGCCAGAGCATCGGTACTTTACAGCCTTTTGGTCAGAAAGTGTATGCTAAACCTTTAGCTTCTGTGAACTTATATGCTGATCAGGACAAAGATGAAGAATTACTTTCTAAGTCTCTCGATGTCAGTGGAGGATTTTTTTCTGGCACTGAAAAAGAGCTCATATTTAAAATGGCCCAAGATGCACCAGCTGATAATGTACGATTACTTCTCTTCCTTGACAAAGCTCAAGGCAGCATTACTATCTCACTTAATGACCGGGAAATCTTCAGTGGGCCATTGACTACTGCACAAATACCTTTAAGTCTTCCTGTCTCTTCCTTACGATCTGTCAATCGCCTCACTTTTTCCGTTCCATCTTCTGGTTGGTTTAGCAAGAATAGTTATGTCTTACGAGATGTTACTATCTTTAGGACCTATCGCATCGAGCATACCAGAGAACAACGTACTTTTGTGTTAAGCTCTGATGATCTCAAACGTTTTGGTCACTTGAGTCTTTTCTATATTGTTAACTGCTTTACTGCGAATGAAAAAGGTACTTTATGGATCACTCTCAATGGAAAGCTCATCAGTCAGCAGCAAATTGTGTGTGACGCTGGTGAAGTGAGTCATGACTTAGCAAGAAATGATTTACGTGAAGGAAGAAATGTCCTAGAATTCAGCATTGATGGCGGTAAATACATCTTAGAGCGCATGCTGCTGGAAGGTGATATCGACTCTGGAAAAGCACCAGGTTACTTCTTTGGTATTCCTGTGGCAACTTATGATGCTTTAGACTCTCTTGGCAGCATCACTATGAACCTTCAGTTATCCGGAGACAACAGGAGAAAAGTAGCAACCTTCTTCATCAATGGTTATCCTCTTTACTTAGATACGTATGCAGATTCCTTTAGCTTTGATATTAGTCCTTATGTGGTTCCTGGACAAAATAGCTTACGTATAGTTGCTGAGACTAGCTTCGATGTCGCTTCCTTGGATATTTTCCTTGAATAGAGGTTCACCTTTTTCGAGATGAGATCATGGGTATAACTAGTCGCGCAGCAAGACTTTGGAGATCTTTGGGCTTTAAGGTAGAAAATTCTCAAAACGTTAAAGGAGCAAGAGGGCAATATATCCGACAAGACCCTAATTTGATTCTCATGGAACAAGCTCGACGTGATCAACGAGCAAAAGAACTCAAGCTCATACGAAGAAAATATGCTTCCCGTTTGAATCAAGCAGCCCCGCAATCTTCCTCTTCTTCTCCACCGACTATTAATGAACGCACGCAACAAAAATTTATCATACAGCAACAAGGGGGGAGTGGAGGAGATTCAAGTTTCAGTCGTGAACGTGCAAAAAGAGCAGTACGTCAACAACTAGTTACCAATCCGATAGGCGCTACTATTCTTATTATCTTTGTCTACGGTTTTTTGCTTCTTATGTTCCCCAATACCTTCTCTTGGATGTGGGTCGGATGGATAAGTTTTATGATTCTTGGGATGGGACTTTTTCTTATCCTTGATGGTCAAGCTTGGCTTGGCATAACTCTTATCCTTGTCGCTGCTATTCTCCTGAATTTTGGCACTGTTGCAGACTTAGAAGCAGGATTGCAAGTATGGCTACAAGATGTTCGTGAAACAGTCTCCATTACTAATCCAGTTACCTCGCTTAAAGCAAAATGGTATCGTACTTATGATATCACTATTGACCCTACTGTTGCGGAACAGGAACCAAAGAAAGGCATTCAGATTCTTAGCTTCTCTTCTAGTGAATTTTTCAAAGAGAAGACTCCTGCACAGATTGATGCTAAGGTACAGATTGATGGTCTCTTTGACTCCTTGACTGGACGCTATGAGCGACAGACTGTTTTCTTCTCCTGCTATGAAGAGAACAACAAGGGTGCGCGTGTGCAAGAAGGCATTATCTACATTGATGACAAACCTCGTGATCGTCTGGAAGGATTTGAACAGGAAATGAGTATTCGTTATGTCAGCTGTCGATTCCCGCAAGGTATGACTCTTCAGACTAGTGATGCTCCTGTCTTGGGAGCGCTGACGCGCAGTGAAGAAGGCACTGAGGTAGGCAATAAAATCGTTACCAAGAAACGTGTTGTCTTTGAGGCGCACACCAGAATGATTCAAATTGGCGGATTGAGATTGTGGACTGTGCAAGATGCATCTGCACCCGAAGATATCACCAAGGTTGTTACTGATCCAACATTGCAATCGGATGGAAGAAGTTCACCTGTCTGCAGACGTGGCTGCGGAGGCCCTTATTTGCTGGCTATGAGCACAGGAGTCATGCCCATGACTGAAGCAAAATCGCCACGCTTCCAGATTACTTTTGTCAAAAATCAACAACGGTATGGCACTATTGAACTTTTCCATAGCCTTCGTCTTATCCTTCCGCAGGAATTGGATATTCAATTAGGAAGAACCGCAGATGATCAACCGACTGCTTGTGACTTCGATGACAGCAAAAATCTTCTTTCTGATCGCTTGAAGGATGCTAATAAAAAGATTGTTCAGCTCTTGAACACAACTGCTGCAGAAGAAAGTACACTTTCTTTGGAGTTTACCTGCGGGTATCATGTTGGCAATCCTCTGGAGAAATTAGGCTTCAAAGACGTCAGTGCCAGAGCAGAATATGACGTTGTCATTCGCAGACTTGGCCTAGTTGAGATTTACAAAGATAAACCTAAAGAAGGAGGCAAGGACTTCAATGATCTCCAAGAACTTACGTAACTCTCTTGTTTGTGTATTCCTTCTTATTTTCCTGACGGGTTGTGTCAGTTTTACTCTTCCTACACGAGACAAACCTGAAGGGCCTGTAGGCAAGGGAACTGCGTTTACCGGAATCATAGGAGGCAAAGGTGTGCAAGTTGGGTTTGTACCTAATAATCCTCCACTGAACAAAATTGATGGTCCATTTGGTGTAGCAATTAAGTTTTTTAATTACAACCAAGAACGAGTTACTGTTGATTCTTTTACTGTTGGAAGCACTGGCGTGTATGATGGATTTACTAATCTAGCAGATGAAAGCATCACAGTTGAAGGTGCAGTGATTCGTGAGACTGAACAAGGACCTCAATTTATAGCACCAGGCACTGAATTTACTTATGTCGGGCAGGCAAGCAGAGCACGCGATGGTAGTTTACACTATGGTGATTTTGAATTCACTAATATTGATGCTGGAGCTGGCACTAGTTTTTATGTTGATATGCTCATCAACGATTATCTCTCGAAGTCCTATTTCCAGTTCTGCGCTTTTGATTTGGAAGCTACATCTCTTGTCGATGCTCTGGCTGTTGGTGTTTGTCCAACAACCCAAACGATTAGTGGACCTCAATTAGGATTTAGCTATCGTTATGATCCTGTGGTTGTTAGCAACATTGTTCGCACTTTATCGAGCACGAGAAATGCTGTTCGCGTTACTCTTGACGTTACTATTGAAGACCATTCTGAGAAACAAGCACGTATTACTTCTGGCAATGCTTTTGAACGAGGACAAATTGTTCCTGCAGATGGCATGCAGCAATTCTTCTTTGAACTAGAACCTACATCTGGCAGTGACCTCTCCTTTACCTGCACCAGCAATCAAGAACGTTTAGCAACGAGTAGACCAGGATCTTTCTTGACGCTGGTCTTACGAGAAGGCAAAGCACAAGTTCGTTGCACAGGCTATGATTCACTGTTTGAAGAACGCAAAGATTACCAATATCAGATCACGCTACGCTATCCGTATGAACAGACTGTTTCTACATCCTATATTCCTATCCGAGCAGACTTACAACAACCTTTTAGCTAGTTTTTTACATGTCGTTAGGTTTAAATAATAGAAGAATCACCATCTCTCTAATGAAAAGAGGCATAGTATTCCTAAGTCTTCTAGCCATTCTTTTAGCAGGATGTCAAGGCACAGGTCCTAGTCAACCTAAGAATGATTCTCCTTTTATCGGAGGAACACAAGCTATTGATCTTGCCTTTGAAGAAAACTCTCCACCACCACGAGTTTTAGACAGTGGCCAAGAGTCTTTTTTCATTACTCTTTTATTACGCAATGGCGGAGAATTTACTGTTCCTAAAAATGGTTTGATTGCCTCTTTAAGTGGTATACCTCAAAAATCATTTAGCATTAAATCCTTAAACGTTGTTAATGCCTTTGAGCTTACTGGTGCAACCAAAGATGCTGATTTAGTTCATGCTGGAGCAGAAGAATTACTAGAATTTGGTGAAGCAAAATATACTATAGACATTCCTGCTTCCTTTACCACACAATTACGCGCTGACATCTGTTATACCTATCAGACCAAAGCAGTCGCTAACCTTTGCTTAAAGAAGAACGTTGTGGCTAGAAAAAATGTCAATGATGTGTGTGATGTGAATGTTCCTGATGTTACACTTCATAATTCTGCAGGTCCTCTTCAAGCAACTGATCTTAGACAAACATCTATAGGTGCTAACCGCGTTAAATTAAGCTTCAAGATCAAGAATGTCGGCACAGGTGCTGTGTATCAGCCTGCGACATTTACTTCTGTCTGTGCTGGACAAGACACTTTGAAAGATATGGTTAAAGTTACATTGACCTCTCCAGAACAAGCCTTTAGCGTTCAATGCAACCAATTAAACAACCAGAACAGCGGTGTTGTACGACTGGTGAACAAAGAGAAAGACATCACCTGCACGATTGACACCACGAACTTGCAGGATGTGACTTTCCAGAACTTAATTTTATTCCAAATGGATTACATGTATAGAACTGCAGTTGTTACGCAATTAACTGTAGATAATTCAGTTGCATAATCTTTAAATAAACTCTTTCTTTTGTTTCTATCAATGGTTAAACAGAAACTAGTTCGTGACAGAATACCTGAAATTTATGGTCCTCAAAAGAGGCATATAGCAGATGACAAGGAATACTTGCAGGAACTTCTCAAAAAATTGCAGGAAGAAGTCGATGAATTTGTTCAGGACAGGACTGCAGAAGAATTAGCTGATATTCTAGAAGTAGTTTATGCTTTGTCAGAATATCATGGTACTCCCGTGAACAAGCTGGAAGCAATAAGAAAAGAGAAGGCTAAGAAAAGAGGTGCTTTTAAGAAACGGTTGATCTGGGAACAAGAATAATTTAGGAAGAAAGTTTATAAATAATCATCTCTTTTTTCTTGCATATGCGACTTATTGGTGATTTTCACATTCACGGTAGATATGCTCAAGCTTGCAGCAAAACAACGACCTTAGAAGATCTAGAACGAAATGCGAGGATCAAAGGTTTACATGCTCTTGGCACTGGAGATGCACAACATCCGCTCTGGCATAAAGAAATTACTTCTAAATTAATTGAAGATCAGAATGGTATTTTATGGAGTAAAACAAAATTTCCGTTCATCTGGCAGACTGAAATCAGCTTAGCTTATACTCAAGGCGGCAAAGGAAGACGAATTCATCATGTCGCGTTATTTCCGAATGGAGATGTCGTTAAACAATTTATTGACGCACTCTTGAAAAGAGGTAGAATTGACTATGATGGTCGACCAATCTTTGGCATGAGCAGCATTGAATTCATAGATATGCTAAGAAGTATTCATACTGATATTGAAGTAATACCTGCCCATGCGTGGACCGCGTGGATGAGTATATTTGGCAGCAAATCCGGGTTTGATTCTGTTGAAGAATGTTTTCAAGATCGAGCGAAGTATATTCATGCAATTGAAAGCGGGATGTCGTCGGATCCTGCGATGAACTGGAGATTATCTACTCTCGATAAATATAATATTGTGAGCTTTTCTGATCCTCATTCTTCACATCCTTGGCGATTGGGTAGAGAAGCAACTATCTTTGATCTGAAGGAATTAACTTACAAAAATATTTTGCATGCACTCCGCACTGGAGAAGGCATTAAAGGAACCATTGAAACTCCTCCAGAATATGGAAAATATCATTTTGATGGTCACAGAAATTGCAATGTGCAACGAACACCTGAAGAAACTCGAAAGCTGGGCAAACAATGTCCTAAATGTCAAAAAGAATTGACTATTGGTGTTGAATATCGTGTTGAAGAATTAGCAGATCGACCAGTTGGTTTTGTCAGGAAAAATGCCTTACCTTTTCATTCTTTGATTCCATTACATGAACTGATAGGAGCAGTACATGATATCAAGCTTATGACATCTAAGAAACTGACTGAACTCTATCAACAATTGATTACTAAGTTTGGCACTGAATATCATGTGTTATTGGAAGCTCCACAACCTGAACTTTTACCTCTTGCAGGTCCACAATTAACGAGCGTTATCCTCAAAAACAGACAAAAGCAACTCCAAGTCAAGCCTGGGTATGATGGGGTTTATGGCACGTTATTGCTTGATAAGGACGAGCAAATGCCTAAAAAACAGCGTTCTCTGACTGATTTCTAACCTGGCGAAAAGCTTATATATATGTCATAACTGTGTGATAGTAACAAATAAGGAGTATTTCCCACTATGATGCACAAAACTATCGCTTTGGTATCTTTTATCTTATTTTTAACACTCTTCGGCTCTACAGTTGAAGCAGCTTATGTCTATGGATCTTCTGGTAATGGCTATAGTTCACCTTTTAACTCTTATTCAAATACCTATAATCCTAGAAATACACGAACAACTGATGAATTTTTCTCTTTCCCCAGAGGCAGTGGCAGTTTATACTACACTAATCAACGAGACTCTCTTGCGAATAGCTTTTCCCAAAGCCAGAATGTTGATAGAAGCTCCACTTTGAATGATCGCTTTGTCGACAACTTCTTTGGCAGCCAAGCAACTTACAATCGTAATCTTTTAGACTTATCAGAACAACGCACTACAGCTAACACAGGATCTAGTTTTGATGGCGGCTCTGCAAGTTATAGATTTGGTGACTGCAGCACTCCAAGTTACCAGAGAACTTTACGTGGTGACTACAAAGGCAATAGAAATGACTTCACTCTTACTGAAACTATCTGTGGTGGTCAGCAAGTTGATATGCGAAGAACCTTTGGCAACACTAATGCCTTTGCTAACAGCGCTTCTACCAATGGACGTGCTTTACAAGACTCTTTACAAGCTGGATTGACTACAAGAACTGCGAACGCTGATAGAACTACTACTGTTAAAGACACTCAGCAATTAAGAAACACTGTCTCTTATCAGAAGTCCAGCTTTGGGCAAGGTTATAGTTTAGTGTTCAACTAATCAGCCTATATAGGTTGTTGTTTCTTTTCCTATTTTTGTCTCTTTCAATGTTGCAGCTTTCTTTAATTTCACTGTCTTCACTGGGCTTTTGCTTGTGCTGATAGAACCATCGTCCTGCAGTTCATTGATGTCTATCTTTGTCTTCAATTCCTTTTGTAATACTTTGAGAAGTTCTTTTGCTCCTTTGATGCCCATGTACTGCGGGTGACCAAATGTCTCTGCCAACAAAGCTACAGAAGGGATCTTTCTTTTTCCTGCTAATGCTGGTAAGACTCCCGAGACTCCAATAATAGGGCCAACTACACCATGAATTTTTGTATCTGTCGTTGCAGCATATTTTTGCATACTCTTCTTGGAGTTGCCTGTGCAATACACTTTTGGATTTTCTGGGATGCTTGGGAGAGCGATGCCTCCTAAAGTCACTATTTCCATGTTCTTGAGATTATTCAATTTGTCTAAAAGACCATGGCAGAACTCATAACAGGACTTTTCCGAGGTTGGCTCGATATCTCCTGCCAAAAATAAGACACTTCTTCCATTGACTTTAGCATGATACACATCAATCATGGGCAACTCTATCATATTTTCCTCATTCACAAACACACAGTGTGGCATATCATAGGATGAGCATTCCAATATTTTCTGTGCGTTTAGTTTTTCAATTAGAAAATCAACTGCAATCTTTCCTACATTCCCAACACCAGGCAGACCTTCAATCAGAATTGGGTTCTTGAACGCAGTGTTGGCAACTTTCTTGATGTCCCATGTCATAGATGTACTCAGAGAACCTATTTTTATAAAGCTTTGGTTTGCTGCAAATCTTGCTTGGCTATTCTTCTGTATTTACCCCATCTGTCTTCTATACTAAACTTTGCAGGCTTTGTTGATATACATGCTTCCTTACATTGAGCACAAGATGATTGTAAAGTATACTTTCTGCATTTTGGACAGCGGAGAATTTCTATTTTCATTTCTTCTCAATTATTCCTTCGCCACCTTCTTTCTGGATTGCTTTAATCAGGAAGTTTCCTATGTCCTCTAATGCCGTGTCTGCTGTCTTGTAATCTTTTGCTTTTACTGTCATGCTGTAGCGAGGAGCGCCTAGATACTTGAAGACTGGATCGTACTTCTTTGTTTTTGCATAGTCTTTTGTTTGCTTCATCACTTTTTTAATCACTTCTATACCATTTGCTGCACGACTCTTTACCTCGAGCGTTGTTGTCATCTCTACTTCTGTCGGCTTCATCCTTGTCTGGATGAGCTCATTTATTTTCTTTGCTATACTAGCGTCAATACCTATGCTCGTAGCAGCTTTTTCTCCCTGCAGGAGAATTTCATTCAATGCAGCATTTAATGAACCATATGCCTTGATCAGTTTATCACCTACTTGCTTATGAATTACTTCCAGATTTGTTTTTGTTTGCTGCGCAATGAATTCTAATATCTTTTCTGCCTTCTGCTCCATCTTCATCTCTGTTTTTTTTGCAATCTGCATGGAGACTGTGACACGACGCAAGGACAAATCTAACTGATTTCTTTCTCTGTTGGCACGAAGAATCTTACAAACTATCTTTCTTCCCTCAGTGACATAATCACGAATCGTTCTGATTCTTCCCGGAGCAATTTCAGAAATGTGAATGATACCTTCACGGTCTTTGTACTCATCTAAAACAACGAAGACAGAGTTCGGGAGAATTTTTTTGACTGTGCAGAGAACGATTTCGCCTTCTTCAGGAAAATTTTCTTTCTTATAGAGCATCTAGCTTAATACCTCTAGAATTCTTGCTTTAATACGCCCCTTTCCGCCTGTGGATTCTGTAATAATCTTTTCACAGACCAGACATTTGACGTGACAAGCAGGCTTTCCAAAGATAATCTGTTCATTCTTGCATTTAGGACAACGCACTTTGATGAACCTGCTTTTCGGTTCGAAGATTATTTCTCTCATATGCATTGCCTTCGATTTTTGCTTTATAAAGCTTGCTGAAACCTTTTTTAGCATTATAATATACATTTATATAACCCTTTATCGGCTCTCTTTTATGGATTCCAAAATTTTCCGCTATTCCTTAGCACTTTTTCTTCTCTTTTTTCTAGTCAATGGATGTACTCCTAGTAAATTTGCGCAGTATCAAGAAGAGATTGAACGAGATCCTTCCTTCTGTACCAAGACTTTCACTGGTGAGAACAGAGACTGGTGTTATGCTTTTGCAGCAAACATCAAACAAGATCCTCAGTTCTGCTTATCCATTACTTCAGAATCTATCTACAAAGAATGCCTTGATGAAGTAGCTTCAGAAATTACTGACCCTGAGAAATGCAAGGCTTTGAAGACAGATTTCCAGAAAGACAATTGTTACATCAATGTTGCTGTTTATACTAAAGATATTTCCTATTGTGATCAGACTACTTCCCAAGAAGCTAAGTATGGTTGTGAGGGTAGTTTTGGCAGAGCTACTCTTAATGAATCGCTCTGTCAAGATTCTAGTTGCATTGGCTTCGTCGCAGCATACAAAAATACGCCTGCTTTATGCAGGACTATTGGTATGAGAGATCTTAAAGTTGAAGCTACTGATTATAATGGTTACTCTGTTTCCAACACTATTGATTCTTGTTTCGCCTTTGTCGCTAAAGTCACTAAGAATGCTGTAGTTTGCTCTGAGATCAAAGACCAGTTTATTGCTGATACTTGTTATATGGATCTAGCGCGTCAAAACAAAGATATTACTCTTTGCAAGCATGTTAGCATACCTGAAGGTCAACCCAATGAATACAAATTTGGTAACTGTTACCAATACATAGCTCTTGAACAGCCTATGGAATGCCTTAAAGTTGGCGATGATTCTCTAGAACTGCAGAATACTTGCTTCTATGGAGTTTCCTATGAAAAAGAAGATCCTTCCTTTTGCAAATACATCGTCCTTCCCAATGACAAAGATGTGACTTGCGATGACTATTTAGATTCTTTAGGCGTTGTTGCAGTACCTCGCCGATAATCTTTTCTTCGACAAATGAAACACTTTTCTGCTTACGGGCTCTGGTGCGATCCTCTGATGAACACCAGCAGGTAATTGACCGTACGGTCAATATTATAGGCGATTAACTTGCTCATCACTTCGACTTTCTGTGTTGCGAAGCTTCTGGCTCTGATCACAGAGCCATATTTTCTCT